>Ga0182024_10000353_pt1 | contig 117683 bp, 108 predicted proteins | sample P32metaG_FD_120480 | JGI IMG/M metagenome (GOLD analysis project Ga0182024, IMG submission 120480) | Permafrost microbial communities from Stordalen Mire, Sweden - P3-2 metaG (Illumina Assembly) | ecosystem: Environmental > Terrestrial > Soil > Wetlands > Permafrost | place: Sweden: Stordalen... | reverse complement strand
GCGGACCTCGGACTGCGGACTGCGGACTTCGGGCGTCGGACTCGGGCTTCGGGCTTCGGGCTTCGGGAACGAGCTTCTTTCGACAACGGACCGCGAACTTCTCTGGGACCGAGGATTAACACTGCGGGTCCGGGCCAACTCTCGTGGAACTTTTGCTGGGGCTCAGAATCAGAAAGCCGAAAGCAGAAGCCCGAAGCCCGCGGTCCGCTTTTCAAGATCATTTACAATCGCGAATGATGTTCTATCGTTCTGATAATCGATCTCCCGATCAACTGCGCCCTGTCGTCCTGACCCCGGACTTCATCTCTACCGCCGAGGGTTCTGTATTGATTGAAGTGGGAAACACTCGCGTCATCTGCACCGCCTCGATTGAGGAAACGGTGCCCCAGTTCATGCGCAATTCGGGCAAAGGATGGATCTCCAGCGAATACAGCATGCTTCCGCGTTCGACCTTGACGCGCACTCCGCGCGAGGTCTCGAAGGGCCGCCAGAGCGGACGCACCCATGAAATCCAGCGCCTGATCGGCCGGTCTCTACGCGCGGTCACCGATCTCACGCGTCTCGGCGAACGTACCATCTGGATCGATTGCGACGTCATCCAGGCCGACGGAGGAACCCGCACCGCCTCGATCACGGGTGCGTTTGTGGCGCTGGGCCTCGCTCTCGAAAAATTGGTGGACGCCGGCACTCTGACTTCCGTGCCCCTCAAAGATTTCGTCGCCGCCGTAAGCGTGGGGATTGTGGACGGAGAAATTCTGCTCGATCTCTGCTACGAAGAGGATTCGCGCGCAGATGTAGACATGAACTTTGTGATGACCGCCGGACATAAATTCGTGGAAGTGCAGGCGACCGCCGAGCACCAGGTTTTCGACGAGCCGCAACTGGCCAAAATGATCGGCTACGCCCGCCAGGGTGTGCAGTCTCTCATTGCCAAGCAGCAGGCCGTGCTGCAGTCGCTCACGCTGCGGCAGTAGCGAAGAACGATCAGGATGGTCCCCGACTGTCGAGGGACAATCCTGTGGGGACAGCCGCCCTCGGCTGTCCGTCCGAGCGATGCTGGGAGGAGCAGAGACCAGCCCGCTTTCCATCCTTCTAACTGATTCGAAATTGAAACCTCGGCTCTATTTCCGTTCCTGTTTGGAACAACTCTCAAAAGGAAACCGAGCGCGGTGATTTTCGGCCGCCGCGCGCACATGCCACTTTACTCGCTGCTCTCCGCAAGTTACGTTTAAAGAACGCTCATGGCAACTCTTCCTCACGTCGATCGCCGAAAAGAATCCCGAGCCGCAACCGACCTTGGACTGCTGGTGTGGTGCATCGATACCAAGTGCTCGCACTTCCTTCAGGAAGCACGTGCTCGCGACATCAGCCTAAGCGGAGCTCTGTTATCCGGCCTTGATGTCGAACTTACTTCCGGTGACGTGATTGGAATCATTTATGCCGGGAAGAAAGCCCGTTACCAGGTTATTTGGGTTCGGCAAACTGAAACCTGCGAGAAGGTTCAAGCCGCGGTTCAGCGCATCGCAGCCGACGAGTGCCCGTGGAAGGAGTTGCTGATGGATACGCAGTCGCCCGATCCCGCCAGTTTTAGTGAACCGGCTCGCTAGCTTCGAAATAACACTTCTTTCTCTCACGCCGAATTTCCTCGCCTGATTCCCTCGCTCCGATTTCTTCGTTCCGATCTTCGTTCCGATTTCCTGCACCGATTTTCCCGAATTCCAATGCATGGCTTTTCCATCTTTCCGGCGAAGCGGTATAGTACCGATTTGGATGGATCTGTTATGAGGACGTACAAACTCTGCCACGCGTTGCTTACATCTTCGATTCTTGCCACCGTCGCCCCGGCGCAAGTTACTACCTCGCAATATGACAACTCGCGCACTGGCGCAACCCTAACGGAAAAGATTCTCACTCCCCAGAACGTCAACCAGAAACAATTCGGCAAGCTGGGCGCCTTCAAAGTCGACGGTGCGGTCTTCGCGCAACCGCTCTTCCTTCCGGCAGTCGATGTTCCGGGCAAGGGCAAGCACGACGTTCTTTTTGTCGCCACCGAGCACGACAGCGTCTACGCCTTCGATACGACACGTCCCAATGATCCTCCGCTGTGGCAAGTGAGCCTGCTCGACAAAGCGCGTGGTTCCATGCCGGTTTCTGAAGACGACGCGCAGTGCCCGTTTATTCGACCTGAAGTCGGCATCACCTCTACACCGGTCATCGACCTTCCGAGCGGAACGCTCTACGTGCTCGCTCGCTCCAAGATCCGTCACGCAATTGGCAACGATGAGTATTTTCAGTACCTGCATGCCCTCGCCATTACGACAGGCGTAGAAAAATTTGGCGGGCCAAAACTCGTCACCGCGTCGGTGGGCGGCAAAGGCGCGGGCGCGGCCAATGGACAGGTGGCCTTCAATCCTTTGCGGCAAAATCCACGCGCTGCGCTACTGCTCGCGAATGGCGCTGTCTATCTCACCTGGGCGTCATCGTGCGACGTGGATCCTTATCACGGCTGGATCATGGCCTATGATCCGCAGACGCTGGCACAGAAAGCCGTTCTGAACGTCAATCCTGACGGAACTGAGGCCGGCATTTGGGCCAGCGACACCGGTCCGGCCGCCGATGCGGAAGGAAACATCTATGTGCCCACCGGCAACGGCACCTTCGACGCGGCCTCCGGCGGACGCGACCACGGCGACTCTGTGCTCAAGCTCTCCCCAGATGGCTCTTCGCTTTCAATTCGCGACTACTTCACGCCGCACGACCAGGCACAACTGAGCAACGCCGATGCTGACGTCGGTTCCAGCGGGCCTTTGTTGTTGCCGGATCGGCCGGGGCCTCATCGTCATTTGCTGCTGCAGCCGACCAAAGGCGGCGTGATCTACGTGATCGATCGCGATCAGATGGGCAAATTTCACAGCGATAGCGACCAGGTCGTGCAGACCATCCACATGCGTGGCGGCGGCTACGGGGCGATGGCGTACTGGAACGGGCACGCCTACTTCGCCGCCAGCGACGACTATCTCAATGACTACGCCATCAAAAATGGTGAGCTCGCATTGAACGCTTCGTCGGGAAGGAAGTTTGAAAACCCAGGCGCCACACCCTCCGTCTCTGCCAACGGCCAGCAGAATGCAATCGTATGGGTGGTTGCGACGAAGACATGGAATGGCGCGGATCGCCCCGGGATCCTATATGCGTACGACGCAAAAGATATTCGCCAGCCGATTTACCCTTCCGAGCAAAACAGTCAACGGGATCGCGCTGCCTCGGCTACGCGTTTCGTCATCCCAGTCGTGATCGACGGACGCGTGTATTTTGGCGCAAGGGGCGAAGTTGAAGTGTACGGTCTTCTGCAATAGGCGCAACGAATCATGATCTCGTTAAACGAAGAGCAACAGCTGCCCGCTTTGCCTCTCGCCAGTTGGGAGGACACGCAGGCCACGCTGCATATGTGGACGCAAGTCGTCGGGAAGGTTCGGCTCAAGCTGTGCCCGCTGGTCAATCATTTTTGGAACGTTCCTTTCTATTTGACGGCACGGGGCATGACTACTTCCGCCATGCCGTACTTTCGAGGAACGGTCCGAGGGACCGTCGAGGTGCGCTTTGATTTTATTGACCACAAGCTGCTGATCGAAACCAGCGAAGGACGGGCAGTAACGCTCGCGCTCAAGCCGCAGAGCGTGGCTGAATTTTACAAACAGTTCATAAATGGTCTTTCCGAACTTGGCGTCGCCGTGAAAATCTGGACGACTCCCTGCGAAATTCCCAATCCCATCCCTTTTGAAAAAGACACTGTTCATGCTGCTTATGATGCGGAAGCCGTCAATAAATTCTGGCGAATCCTGAGCTGGGTCGACCAGGTTTTAAAAGAATTCCGAGCCGGATTTCTGGGCAAGGCGAGTCCCGTGCATTTTTTCTGGGGAAGTTTCGATCTGGCGGTCACCCGCTTCTCAGGCCGACGAGCTCCCGAGCGGCCCGGGGCCGATGCCATTACGCGCGAAGCGTACTCTCACGAGGTGAGCAGCGCCGGATTCTGGGCGGGTGGCGGCGATATTCAAGCACCAGCTTTTTATTCCTATGCCGCTCCCGAGCCGACTGGCTTCGCGGAAAGCAAAATTCGTCCCAGTTCGGCCTTCTACCATCGGCAACTAAAAGAATTCCTGCTCATGTACGACGATGTGCGCACTTCCGCGTCGCCCCAGGCAACCCTCATGGAGTTTCTGCAAAGCACCTACGACGCAGCCGCCGACGCTGGACATTGGGATCGTCACGCGCTGGAACGGTAAGAACCGATTCAGGTCGTAGTTTGATCCGGCGGGTATTTGAGCGCGGGAGATCCCTCGCCCCGCTGGAGAAAACGCGGGGCTTCGGGACAACCGAATTCTCTTCCTTGACAAGGCTGCAGGCTGGCTTTATGATAAGCGAACAAAAGGCGAATACATGGCTTCCCTGCCTCTGCTGCCGCTTCCCGAGAAATCTTCGCTGGTCGGCATTGCACGATTGGCTGCTGAGGGCGAATCGCTGCGAGAAGGGCATCGTGTCGAATACTTCACGTTGCCTTCCAAGTCGCTGCTGAACCGCTGCGTCAGCAATCGGCAAATGCCTTTTACCTGGACCATCAATCCCTATCGCGGCTGCGAGTTCGGATGCCGCTACTGCTACGCCCGCTATACGCATGAGTTCATGGAAATGCGCGACGGCATGGAATTTGAGCAAAAAATTTATGTCAAGCAGCACGCCGCCGGTTTGCTCCGCCACGAACTGCGCCGGGTGAAGCCGGACGAAGCCATTGCCTTGGGCACCGCGACCGACCCCTACCAACCCGCAGAACGCCGATACGAAGTGACGCGCGGAATTCTGGAGGAATTTGCGCGCCATCGCGGTTTCGAGCTGGGCATCGTGACCAAGTCAAACCTCATCGTTCGCGACCTTGAACTGTTGCGGGAGGTCGCTGGCTCGAACAAACTTTCAGTTCACGTCACGGTAACAACGCTGGATGTAGAGCTGGCGCGGATTCTCGAACCGCGCGCGCCGCGGCCCGACCTGCGCCTGGACGCAGTGCATGCGCTCAGCCGCGCTGGATTGCGTGTAGGAGTGAGCTGCTCGCCCGTCGTCCCCGGCATTACGGACGCTCCCAAAGATTTGGAAAATCTGATCCGCGTCGCGGCCGAGGCAGGAGCTGATTACGTGTTTGCCAATCCACTCTTTTTGAAGCCATGTTCGGCGGCTGTGTTTCTTCCTTTTCTCGAGCAAAGTTTTCCTCATCTCGTCGAGAATTATCGCCGGCGCTACCAGGACCGCGCCTTTCTTCCGCCCGCTTACGCCAAGCGCCTATCGCATCTGATCGCGCATTTGCGCGAGAAATACAAAATCACCAGCGCTCGCCGCGAGCGCTACGCGACGAAATGGCCGGTGCAGGCATTCGATGAGCAGTTAAGTTTGTTCTGAAAAACATACTTGGTGATTTGGCAGTCGAGGAATTCTTCAGCGGAAGCGATCTCACGTACAACGATTACAAGGTTACTCAATTCCTCAATCCTCTATAATCTTTGTGACCTCATGGCCACTGCTTCCCCACCTGGCGGGCAGCCTTCCACAGAACGAGTTCCCTTCAGCGTGCGGCTCAAGAATTTCTGGCGGCGCGTCACCGAAGGTCTTGAGCTCAGCCAACTGTGGTCGCAGTTCGAGTCCGAGGCCCGAACCAGTTATCGGCTGTACTCGCGCGACGTGGAAGCAAAAACGCCGGAGGGCCTGACTACGCGGGGCCGGCGCATTCATGTCGTCAAGGAATTCTTCTGGGCGGTGTTCGAGAAGCTCTCGCCCGCCCGGCGCGTTTTGTTACTGCTGGCCCTCGTTCTTCTGGTGATCCCTCATGGCGGCTTCGAATATAGCCGCGAGGGCCACGTGTATGCAGTTGAATTCGATCCTCACTTCTGGGCGGGACTGCTCTTGCTGCTTCTGCTCATGCTGGAGATCGCCGATCGCGTAGTCATGAAGCGCGATTTGCAGATCGCACGCGAAATCCAGACTTGGCTGTTGCCAGGTGCGCCTCCTCAAATTCCAGGATTGGCTGTCGCCTACGCTACGCGCCCTGCCAACACTGTCGCCGGCGACTACTATGACGTGTTCCCGCGGCCCGGCCGGACGAACGAGGAAAATCGTGTAGTCCTCGCCGTCGCCGATGTCGCGGGCAAAAGCATTCCCGCAGCCATGCTGATGGCCACGTTTCAGGCAAGTCTCAAAACTCTTTCTACCGCGCAGGTGGCTTTGACCGAGCTTGCCTCCAACATGAACCGCTATGCTTGCAGCAACAGCCAGGGCGGATTGCGCTTCACCACGGCGTTCCTGGCAGAATACGACCCCATCCGCCGCACCGTCGACTACATCAACGCGGGCCACAACAATCCCATCCTGCGCCGCGCCGGCGGACAAATCGAGCGGCTCGACGTAGGCGGACTCCCCATCGGCATTCAACCGGAAGTGAAATACGAATCCGCCACAGTGACGTTAGCGCCTGGCGATTGGTTGGTCATTTTTACGGACGGATTGGTGGAGGCCGAAAATGCCCGCCAGGAAGAATATGGCGAGCCTCGCTTGTTCAGCGCAATCGAAGCGGGAAAATCGCTCGAGCCCGGAGAGATGCTGAAGCGCCTGATGGCCGAACTCGACCTCTTCGTAGGCAACACTCCCCAGCACGACGACGTCACCTGCATGCTGCTGAAAGCCGAGAGCTTCTAGAGGGCAGCTTTTAGCTATTAGCTCTTAGCTTTTAGAAGCCCGTCAGTGCGAGGCCTCCCAATCCTCCCAGCTGCCGATGGGGCCAACGATGTCACCCAGGATTTTGCCAGTTCCAACCATAGACCCGAGCCGCCTTCCAGTTTCTTTCTGAAGAGATGGTGGAACAACTTCGGCGACGGGCTTGCCAAAGCGGGTGACGCGAATCGGCTTGCGGGTCTTGCGGACCTTATCGAGGACCGCGGAGCATTTAGCCCTAAACTCGGAAATGCCGATTTCCTTCATCCAGGCTATATTTCTACCACGAGGAAAAAGACTGCACCAAGTTACAAAGGGGGCGATCATGGTCGTAGGAATATCCGTGATGGTCGCTTGTCAAGGCGGGGTCGTGCGTGCCCGCACGCTGATAAAGCGACTCCCAGTGAGGACATAACGTGACAGCAATATTGGGACTTAGCTATCTGGACGGCGTTTTGATGATGGCCGACACTGAGGAATCACTCGGAGGAGACTCCAAGTCGCAATGTGACAAGCTTTACCGCTTTATCTTTCCAAGCGGTACGGTGATAACGGGAGGGGCTGGCGACTCACATCTTATTGATTGCGCTAATCAGGATTTGCACCAATTCTTCGCTCGCAAAGTGAAAACGGAGCCTGGGGAGGTATTGGAAACCTTAAACGATTTTGCAGTGGAGTTTTTCGATAAGGTGATTTCTCCCCTAAGAGGTTTTGAGTATGAGCCAGCTATCGAAATGCTGATCGCGGTGAATTGCAGTAAGCAATCCACGCTTTTATTCAGGTGGAAGCAAAACCACGTCCTCTGGGTGGCGCCGCCGCAGCACGCCTCGATTGGTTCGGGAGTCATACAGATACATCCCCTGCTTCGGGACGTTCAATTCGCCGCCTCAAAGGAATGCATGCTTTTTCATGGGCTGCGGATGATGTATCAGGCGAAGAGAGCAGTCGTCGGAGTGGGCGGAAAAACAGAGGCCGTTGCCCTACAAGATGATGGGGCCACACACTACTTTGGAACGATCGCGACTCAAAAATTAGAGGAACTGATTGTCAGCTACGAGCAATTCAAGACGACCATCCTGGACGGCCACGTTTCGACTATCGCGGTAACAGATCAGCGGATTGAGCCGGAGATGGAAGTAAATATCGAGAAATTTTTTGGTGAGCTGCCATCCCTTGTGAAGCAGTATCGGCAGGCATACAAAGAAACTCTTCAACCGCAGTTAGACGCTCAAAGGTCAAAGAACAAGCCGTAGCCATTGCGGCGCAGCGCGCCTTTTCGGTTTCTCGACTTCTGCGCGCTGTTTGCGTCTACACCCCGATCACGCCCACCAACTCCTTCACCGCCGCCGCGCTCTTGTCGAGGCCGGCCTTTTCTTCCGCGGTCAGCTTGATTTCGATGATCTGCTCGATTCCTTTTGCGCCGAGCTTCACTGGGACGCCGACGTAGAGTCCGCTGATGCCGTATTCGCCTTGGAGGTAGGCGGCGCAGGGCAGGATTTTCTTTTTGTCTTTGAGAATTGCTTCCACCATTTCGGTGGCTGCGGCGGACGGGGCGTAGTACGCCGAGCCGGTCTTGAGATACTTCACGATTTCGGCGCCGCCGTCACGAGTGCGCTGCACCAGCGCTTCGAGACGAGATTTTTCGATCAGCTCTGTGATGGGAATGCCGGCGACTGTGGAATAGCGCGGCAACGTGACCATGGTATCGCCGTGGCCGCCGAGGACGAATGCGGTCACATTCTCTACGCTAACTTTTAATTCTTCGGCGATGAAGGCGCGGAAGCGCGCGGAATCGAGCACCCCGGCCATGCCAATGACGCGCTCGCGCGGAAAGCCGCTGAGTTTGTAAGCGGCTTGCGCCATCGCGTCCAGTGGATTGGAGACGATGATCAGAATGCAGTTCGGCGAATGCTGCACCACCTGGCCGACCACGGCTTTCATGATGCCGTAATTCGTGTTGAGCAAATCGTCGCGGCTCATGCCGGGCTTGCGCGGAATGCCGGCCGTGATTACGACGATGTCGGAATTTGCCGTGTCTTTGTAGTCATTGGTGCCGCTGACGTAGGAGTCGCGCTTCTCGATGGGCATGGCCTCGAGCAGATCGAGTCCTTTGCCTTGCGGCACGCCTTCGATAATGTCGATGAGGACTACGTCGGCAAGTTCTTTCGAGGCGATCCAGTGGGCGGCCGTTGCGCCTACGTTGCCCGAGCCCACGATGGTAACTTTTTTACGCATGAGATGATTCCTTTCGAAAAGCATTTAGCAATCAGCGCTTAGCATTCAGCCTGGAAGGTTCGTAGGCGCTGTCGGCAAAAACAGATTCCTCGCTTCGCTCGGAATGACAGCCGATTGGCTAAATGCTAAGTGCTGAATGCTAAGTGCCTTCTATACCAACACGCCTGCGCCCATGTTCTCGATGATGTGGCCGGCAAACTCGCTGGTTTTGACTTTGGTTGCGCCGGGCATCAGGCGCTCGAAGTCATAGGTAACTTTTTTCTGTTCGATGGTGCGCTCCATGCTTTGCTCGATTAGGTCGGCGGCTTCGGGCCAGCCCAGGTGACGGAACATCATGACGCCAGAGAGAATGACCGAACCGGGATTGATGACGTCTTTGTCAGCATATTTCGGCGCCGTGCCATGCGTGGCTTCGAAGATGGCGTAACCGTCGCCAATGTTCGCGCCGGGAGCGATGCCGAGTCCGCCGACCTGAGCGGCGCAGGCATCGGAAATATAGTCGCCGTTTAAGTTGGGCGTGGCCAGCACTGAGTATTCGTCGGCGCGCGTCACGACTTGCTGGAAGATCGAGTCGGCGATGCGGTCGTTGATCATAACTTTCTTCTTCCATGCGCCGTTGCCATGGGTCGAATAAATACTGTCGAGCACTTGCTTCACTTCTTTTTCGACTGCCTGGCGGAACGCCGGAGGCGCGAACTCCATGCCAGGCTCGATCGCGTCGGCATTCTGCGCTACGGTCATATTTGGATTCTTGTCTTTGTTATCGATGATCCAGCTCTCGCGTTCGGTGATGACTTTATCGCGGAACTCTTGAGTAGCAACGTCGTATCCCCACTGACGGAACGCGCCTTCGGTAAATTTTTGAATGTTGCCCTTATGCACCAGCGTGACCGACTTGCGACCCGACTCAAGCGCGTGCTGAATGGCCATGCGCACCAGGCGCTTGGTTCCGGTGACTGAAATCGGCTTGATGCCGACGCCGGAATCGAGGCGAACTTGTTTCTTGCCGCCTTTCAGCATGACTTTGTTGAGAAACTCGATCAGCTTCGCGCACTCTGGAGTTCCCTCCTCCCACTCGATGCCGGCGTAAACGTCCTCGGTATTCTCGCGGAAGATGACGACGTTCATGCGCTCGGGATGCTTCACCGGCGAAGGGACTCCCTTGTAGTACTTAACCGGGCGGACGCAGCAATAGAGATCGAGAATCTGCCGCAGCGCGACGTTGAGGGACCGAATGCCGCCCCCGACCGGCGTGGTCAAAGGGCCTTTGATGGCGACACGAAATTCGCGGATGGCGTCGACGGTGTCGTCGGGGAGCCATCTATCGAATTTCGCTTTCGCTTTTTCTCCCGCGAAAACTTCATACCAGGCGACATGACGTTTGCCGTTGTAAGCTTTTTCCACGGCGGCATTGAATACGCGCAGCGAGGCTTTCCAAATATCGCGCCCGGTGCCATCGCCTTCGATGAAGGGGACGATGGGATTATCGGGAACGTTGTACTTGCCACCGGCATAAGTGATTCTTTGTCCGTCCGCCGGTACCGCTACGCCGTTATAAGTGCCAGCCATGCACGACCTCCGCTACTGGACTTTCCAGATGCGATTTATAAAACTTCCAATTATAGAGAAAGGCCGCGGATCTAGGGAGATTTGTTGTTATGGTGGGTTTGGTGTGGTTCTGAATTGGCACGGTAAGTAGGCAGGGAGATCCCTCGTCCCGCTGGAAAAAACGCGGGACCGCGGGATGACGCCAGAGGATTGTGTCGCTCGCCGGAGCATCATGATCATTGGGGATTTCAAATTGAGCGAGAATTTCAAATTGAGCCGGCACGCTGCTAATGGGGGATGCGCGAAATAGGCCACCGAGATTTTTCGTCTGTGCCATAATTCGCATTGGAGTGAACAGTGGAGGTTTTATGACTCGCTATGCTCATCGCGTCCGATTGTTTTCTTTCGCCCTGGGGCTGTTGGTGCTGCTTTCGGCCGCTGCGTTTGCCGATGGTGATCGCACCCAAGTGGGACACAACATCAGGATCGGACCCGACGAACAAGTGAATGGGGCAACCTGCTTTGGTTGCAGCATCGAGGTCCGCGGACGCGTTACCGGGGACGTAACCGCCTTCGGCGGAAACATTGTAGTTGAGGATCAAGGGCAGATCGGTGGCGACGCGACGGTTTTTGGTGGCAACATCCGCATCGAGAAGCAAGTGAAAGTTGGCGGCGACCTCACCGTTCTTGGCGGGCGCATTCGCCGCGACCCTGCCTCATCCGTTGGAGGCGATGTCACCACGGTAGGCGGCCCGGGTTGGATGTTTCTGATCTTTCTTCTTCCTCTTATTTTCCTCGGGCTGTTCGTGGCGTTGATCGTATGGCTGATCCGGCGGATGATGCGGCCATCGGTCCCGGCGACCGCATAGGGCCTTAATTTCGGTGCGTTAGTTTCGCTGCGTTAGTCTTGGACGACGCCTACCAGCGGCGCGTGCCGAAGGTCTTGCCCACACCCAGAGTCACGTAGCGGCCCCAGGGACCGTTATTGCCCAGGTCGGCGGGGCCAAGGTTTTTGTCGCGCGCGCCCAGACGGTCGAAGAGGAAGTGCTGAGTCACGCGAAATTCGAATCCTTTGTCGAGATAGATTCCAACCCCCCAGGAGTGCTCCACGCCGATCGCATCGGGCGACCAGGTGTAGAGTGTCTTGGGAATTGTCTTGCCAAACAGGAATGTGGGCGCGCCGTACACCATGAACCTGCGCAGCGGTGTGCGGCCGAAGGGACGAACTTCCAGAATTCCCGACAGCACGTAGCGGGCAAACAGACTGCAGGGCGCGTTTACCCCGCCATACTGGCCGGCATTGCCCGCGCAGAGGTTGGGATCAACTTCGTTGTGCGGAGGCGCCAAGTCGAGTTCCGCCCAGCCCCAAAACATATCCCGAGGGAAAAACATGCGGTCGCTGGAGTCGGCCTCATGCCAGCCGCCTTGCGAGGTTTCGTGAGAAGAAGCGCTTCCTTGCGATCCGTTTGCTTGCGATCCGTTTGCTTGCGAATCAGTGCCCTGGGAGCCGCTCGATGGAGAGTTGAGGGAGGAGACTATCTGGGCTGTCGCCATCGAGAGGAACAGAGGAAGTGCGAACACCCATGACCACCGTTTCATTCGGCCTCCGAGATGAGCTTAATTTTCTAATTGCGGGATGCCGGAGTCGCAGCTGAATACCTGGGCAAACAATGGCAGGATTGGGCGCGAGTCCGGTTGAATAGAGCGGAACATTGTAACCTGCAACGTCTATCTCCACGGTCGGCCGCTGTAGCGAATTCCGTGACCATTGTCAGTCGGCGATATGAATCTAAATGCTTCAGTCCCTTTGGTCTGAACAACCTTGTCTTGACCCAACCTCGTCTTAACCCACGTCCGCGCTGTTGGGATAACCCTGCGCGAGCTTAGAGCGCTCAGACTGGACTCAAAGTCCTTCCAGAATTCATATCCCATACGTGTTTTATTCCATTCATAATACGTTCACACTAGCGAATAGCGTTAACTCACGCCAATACAGCGATATGCGGTTTGGTGCGCGGATTGCACAAAGAAGAGGCACAAGGAACCCAGGGATCCTATGCCACAAGAGATTTCCGTCTCGTACCAAGCGATCAAGAGTAAGGTTTATCGGCTGATCGATTCTCTCGTCGTCGGAGAAAAGAGCGAATCGGAGGTGCAGGAGTCGATTCAACGCTGGTGGGCTCTGATCCACCCCGCTGACCGGCCCATTGCCCAGAAATATTTGCTGCTGGTGCTGGGACGTTCCGCCTCCGCTTTGGATTGCATGGGAGACGCGTTTTTGTCGGTAAGCGAGGTCGTCCGCCCGCAAATAACCGATGCAGCGCTCCCCAGCAAACGCATGCGCCTGGTGGAACGGATCGTGAAGGAAAGCAGCGTGCGAACCGCTGTTTAGAAGAACGATTCGAGCGTTAAGACACAGATTTTACATTGTCCCGTTGCGCATCGCATCACTTCGTCTGTATCATCAATCTCATCCCTGTTGAAATTCGCAACATACTCGCGAAGGAGTAAGGAATGAGATTGTCTGCCGCGACTCTGAGTAAGATAGTTTTCCCTGCGCTGGCATCCGCAGCAGCATTGATCCTAGCTATGTCCATCACGCCTTCGTCGACGTTCGCCGGCCCAAGTCTCTACAGCTTTACGCTCAATTCCGTTGATGGCAAGCCCGCGCCTCTGGCGGAGTACAAGGGCAAAGTCGTATTGCTAGTGAATGTGGCCAGCCAGTGCGGTTACACTCCGCAATACAGCGCACTCGAAGCCATCTATGAAAAATACAAAGAGCAGGGTTTCGTCATCCTGGGCTTTCCGGCGAACAACTTCGGTGCACAAGAGCCGGGAACGAATGAGGAAATCAAGACTTTCTGCACGCGCAAGTACAGCGTCAGCTTCCCGATGTATTCGAAAATCTCGGTGAAGGGAGCGGACCAGGCGCCGCTGTATACCTATCTCACCAAGGATACCGGCGCGGGCATTGCCGGCGACATTAAGTGGAATTTCACCAAGTTCCTGGTCGACAGGAATGGAACCGTTGTGCAGCGCTTCGAGCCAGCTGTCACTCCGGATTCGAAGGAAGTTACCGCGGCGATCGAGAAACAGCTTAACCAGCAATAGGCAACCCTGCGGCCGAGTTTTTCTGAACGATTTAGTTGGGGCTTGTTGCCCAGCTGGACATCTGCGGCCCTTCATGTACAAGCGTGAGCCGGTTGATTAGACTAACAGTCATCGGCCATGTCTTCCAATCCTCCTCCACTTCCTTCTTCACTCAGAAAACACGCCGGCACGAGTGCGGCCAGTGATCAACCTGCAGTGCCCGAACCCTCGTTCTCGGAGCGCGCACGAACCCTGGTTTATATAATCCGCACCGGAAGCCTCTCGACTCTTTCCAGAAAACAGCCCGGGTTTCCGTTTGGATCGGTCATGCCTTACGCGTTGGACGTACGCGGTTGCCCGGTCTTCCTGATCAGCGCCATGGCGATGCATACGCAGAATTTAAAAGCGGATCCGCGCGCCAGTCTGCTCGTGACCCAAAATCCCGAAGATGCCGGCGGCGATCCACTGGGAGCGTCGAGAGTGACCCTGGTGGGAAATGTTCTGCCGGTACCGGCCACGGACTTGCCCGCGGCTCGAGAATGCTATTTAGCCCGCCACGCCAACAGTAAATACTGGGTGGACTTTGAAGATTTCGCTTTTTACCGCATGGACGTGGTGGACGTTTATTACGTTGGCGGCTTCGGGGTGATGGGCTGGGTAACAGCTTCCGAATACCTCGCCAGTCAGCCAGACCCTCTGGCCGATTCGATGGCGGGAATTATTCAGCACATGAACGCAGATCATCGGGACTCGCTCGTGCTGTTGGCCCGTAAGTTTGCGGGCATCGAGTCACAAGAAGCGACGATGACCGCAGTCGATCGGCTCGGCTTCCATCTGCGCCTGAAAACTTCAGAGGGTATGCGGGGCGTCCGCATTGCCTTTTTGCGGGCGGTGAGTAATTCGGCAGAAACCAGGAAAGTGCTGGTCGAAATGGTCGGCCAGTCCCGTTAAATGAACGGGTGTGGGTTGGCGGAAGAGATCACGCGGCGAGCGGCAGGAAGGGACAGCCATCTCGCTTTTGCACCGCCTGATCTTTGACGCCGCGTAATCGATGGCGTTTTCCAGTGAACCCGTCCTAAGCGCACTTCAGGGGAACCTTCCAACCCGAATCCACGTATCATTACTGAGCGGCTAACGTTGTAAATGTACAATCGTCTGTGGATCATGCGGACTGTCCTCGACATCTTCGCGCAGATCTTTCGCAACCTGTGGGCACACAAGCTGCGCTCCTTCCTCACCATGTTTGGGATTGCCTGGGGAGTGGGCTCGCTGCTTCTCTTGGTGGGAGTGGGCGAAGGCTTTCGCTCGGGAAATAAGCGCGAGTTGGCGGAGTTCGGCAGGAATATCATGTTTCTTTTTCCTGGGCGCGCACCCGCGGTTGCGGGCAGCATGAACTCCGCCCGGCCGTATTTACTCACCTACCAGGACTATGTGGATGTCCGCACGCAAGCACCCCACGTGGGGAATGCGTGCCCGATTCTTTCCCGCACCGACCTGCATCAAGTCAGCGAATTCGCCACTGCCGGCGTCGAAATTCTGGGCACAGAACCTCAGCTGAATGAGATCAGTTTTCTTCCCCTCAAGGATGGACGCTGGCTCAACGAGATGGATGAAGTACAGCGGCGCAATGTCATCGTGCTCGGCAATGAACTGCTGAAAACCTTATTTCCCGGCCGCCCGGCGGTGGGGGCTTTCGTGCTGCTGGACGGCATTCGCTTCGAAGTCATCGGCACCATGCCTCACCTCGGACGCGGCAACAATACCTGGCTAAACATGCGCGGCTACATCCCCTTTCCCGTGATGGCCACGTACTTCCCACTGAAGGGAGAAAATCACCAGAACTCGATTTCTTTCATTGAATATCAGCCGCGCGTAACTGCCGAGCATCGTCTCGCCGAGGCTGACGTTCACCGCATCATTGCGCGCAATCATGGATTCGATGTCAACGATGAAAACGCTTTTGATGGATGGGATTCCATTGAGGAATCGAAAATGGTGGGAACGATTTTCGACGTCATGAATATGTTCCTGGGGACGGTGGGCATGGTCACGCTGGGTCTGGGAGCCATCGGCGTGATTAATATTATGCTGGTCGCGGTCAGCGAACGCACGCGTGAGATTGGACTGCGAAAAGCCCTGGGCGCCACCAATCGCAGCATTCTCTTCCATTTTTTTCTGGAAGGATTGCTGCTCACCCTGTTTAGCGGGCTCATCGGCATGGGCCTGGCGACAGGTTTGATGGCGATGCTGGGAAATGTGCAGGGGCCGGGCGGCTTTGATCCGCCTAAATTAGTGCCGATGTCAGCGTTTCTCGCGATCGGCAGCTTGACGCTGGCCGGAGTATTTGCGGGTCTTTATCCCGCGCGCAAAGCCGCCATGCTGCAGCCGGTGGAAGCCCTGCGGCAGGAGTGATGTCGCGGCGCACGAGTTACAAAACACGAGTTACAAAAAAAGAGTAACGCGACATGTTGCATGATCTGCTCCAGGAAGCGTACGGCGCCATGCGGCACAATCGCCGCCGCACGGCGCTCACCATGCTGGGCATGGCCTGGGGCATTGCCACCGTAGTTATGCTGCTTGCGTACGGCGATGGTTTTGGCCGGGCCTGCGCCAACATTTTTGCCAACTTCGGCACCAAGCTGGTCATCGTGGTGCCAGGTCGCACTTCCATGCAGGCAGGCGGGCAGAAAGCGGGAGTCCTCGTCCGCTTCACTCAGGACGACGTGGAAGCGCTGACTACGAACCTTCCCCAGATCACGCATATCACTCCCGAGGTCAGCAAGCAGGCCAGCGTCCAATATGACACCAGAATTTTCACCTGGGCGGTCACCGGAAATTATCCCAACGTGTTTGACGTTCGCTCCCTCAAACTCGATCAAGGTCGTTTCTACAATCCGGAAGATGAAATTCAGCGCGCTCACGTCGCGGTGATCGGTTCGGAGGCGAAGGAGAAGCTGTTTTCCGGTCGCAACGCGCTGGGCGAACACATCCGGCTCGACGGCCTGAGCTTTGAAGTCATCGGCGTTCTGAGCGCCAAGATGCAGGAAGGAAACGATGACATTAACCGCGTGGTGTACGTGCCGTTCAGCACCATGAGCGAGCTGAAAAATACGCATTATCTGGACAGCATCTGGTTCACCTATCAGACTCCGGAGTACGAGAGCCTGGAACAGACGGTGCGCACCATCATGGCGACGCAGCACAAGTTCAGCCAGACGGATCGGCAAGCGGTAGAAGTATTCAACCTGATGACGCAGGTTCATCAGTTCGAAATTATTACGCTTGGGCTAAAGGTCCTGATGGGTTTCATCGGCACGCTGACGCTGGGCATTGGCGGCGTGGGCCTGATGAATATCATGCTGGTATCGGTGACGCAGCGCACGCGGGAGATTGGCGTGCAGAAGGCGCTCGGCGCTCGGCGGCGCTACATCCTCTTCCAGTTTCTTGCCGAGGCGCTGACCATCACCTTCATCGGCGGCGTGCTCGGAGTGCTGCTGGCGTACCTCGTAGCCATTTCGGTGGGAAGGCTTACGTTGTACAGCGCTTTTGCGAAGAATGGAGAAGCCGGCGACATCCGGCTGATCATCGCTCCCGGAACGCTGATCGCGTCTACACTCATCCTCGGCGCCGTTGGCCTCATCAGCGGCATGATTCCCGCGTTCCGCGCGTCGCGGCTGAATCCGATCGAGGCATTGCGTCACGAGTAGTTCCAATGGAGGCGTCTCAGCGATGGCGCTGTTAGCCCAACCGGGCGTACAATGCCCTCCGTTTTCGATCTAAGGCGGGATCTTAGGCAATCTCTCATCCTAATCTTTGCGATCAACACGGCAGCTGGCACACCGCGTCCTACACCGTCCCGCAAAAGGTTGGGCTTCCGCTGCAAGGGATCGGTCTCGTCTCGTTCCTCAAGGAGGGGACTCTTGATGCAACTTGCCAAACGAATGACGGTTTTGTGTTTGTTTGCGTGCGTTACCTGTTCTGCTCGACAAGTGGCCAATCCAACCGGAATGAGAGACCACGAGCAGGGGCAAGTCTCCCTACACCTAGAAAGGAGCGAGACGCCAGCCGCTCGGGGACACGGCACGATCGTGGTGGTTGTAGCCGCAAAAAACGGCTACGCTCTGGCCGCTGACAGTCGGCTGACCTTAAGTAACAGCAGTGGAGAGGTTGTAGGTAGAAGAGACGATGGCCAGAAGTCATTTCCCGTTGGGAAAATCACCGCGTGCGTAGTTGCGGGCAACGTCAGTTCCACTGCACCGGGGGATGGCTTCGTGCTTGAAGCGTCCGTTGCCAGAGAGATGGAGTCTCAAAATCAAGTCCTGAGGCGCAATAGCAGGCTCGCTGAATACATGGATGCCCGTGAGTTCGCTAGCTTATTTCAAGACCGTCTCTTCACTGTCATTTTGGGATTGCTAGACGCCCAGGTCACTCATCTGCAGAATCCGGTTTTTGGAATGAGTGCCGTTTCATTCCGGCCCGACGGGACTAGGCAATGGGTGAGTTACTACCAAGACTTCACCGTAGAAGCCGACTTTGCTGGCCGCAAGTATTTCTCGCCCGGAAAAATTACTCCAATTCCCGAACCGGCGTCGCAGGTTGTGGCCATCGGCGCAGCGTCGTCAATGGTATACGGAGTAACATCGCTTGATCGGCCAACCGACGCAATTCCGTTTACCACCACTCACATTATGCGTCGTTATTTCGAGCTTAAGAAAGGCGGTCACCTGGAGGAGCTTTCGCTATTAGAAGCCCAGCGATTGGCCGCCGGCTTGGTTGAAGATGCTGTAAGGCGCGCCCCCGAAGAGGACGGAGTTGGTGGGCCTATTGATCTCGCGACACTTTCAGCCGACGGCTTCCGCTGGATTGCTCAAAAGCAAAACGTTGCACCGCTAACGCCGATGTTTAAGTCACGTTACACAAATTATTTTGCTGACAGCAATGGTCCCCAGCCTCTCGACGGCTTCGAGTGCGTGCGCTGCACATTTCGCAACCAGACTTTCACCTTTAAGGGCAATGCCGACTTTAGGTTAGTTCAGCCTATTTTTAGGGACGAATGCGAAGTGAAATTGGATGCCAACGCTAAATACAGAAAGCCGCAAGCCGTCGATCAAATTAGGCGGGTGATGGGTAGCAGTTGCAAGGTAACGGAGCTACCTGCCCAGCGGTATGGAAGATGAAAGCCGCCATCGCCGTTACTCGGACGATTTCTACTCAAATGCTGGCCATCTCCTATATGTCGTAGTACAACGCGAACTCGTAAGGGTGCGGACGCTGGCGGATGGCGTCGACTTCGTTTGAGCGCTTGTAATCGACGTACGTCCGCAGGAGTTCCTCGGTGAAGACGTCGCCCTTCAGCAGGAACGCGTGATCGCGCTCCAGCGCATCGAGCGCTTCTTCCAGCGAGCCGGGGATGGAGGGAACGCTTGACAGTGCCTCGGGGTCGAGTTCGTAGATGTCTTTATCCAGTGGCGGGCCGGGGTCCATCTTGTTTTCGATGCCGTCGAGTCCGGCCAGCAGCATAGCGGAGAAGGCCAGATACGGATTGCAACTCGGGTCGGGAGGGCGAAACTCGACGCGCTTGGCTTTGGGAGCGATCGAATGCATGGGAATGCGGCAGGCAACGGAGCGATTGCGGCGCGAGTAAGCCAGATTAACCGGCGCTTCGAATCCAGGCGCTTCAACTCCGGAAACGAGGCGCTTGTAGGAATTCGTGCTGGGGGCGATGATCGCTGAAAGTGCAGGGCCATGCTTGATCAGGCCGCCGACGTACCAGAGCGCCAGCTGAGACAACCCTGCATATCCGTCGCCCGCAAATAGCGGTTCGCCGTCCTTCCATAGCGACTGGTGAGTGTGCATGCCGCTTCCGTTGTCGCCAAAAATGGGCTTGGGCATGAACGTCACCGTTTTGCCTTCCAGGTTGGCGACATTTTTCACAACATATTTAAAGAGCAGCATCTTGTCGGCTGAGCGCAGCAGCGAGTCGAACTTCAAATCAATTTCCGTTTGACCGCCGCTAGCCACTTCGTGGTGATGACATTCCACGTCCAGGCCACAGGCTTGCATGGTGAGCATCATCTCGGAGCGCAGGTCCTGATAATGGTCGGTGGGCGCGACCGGGAAATAACCTTCGCGGTGACGCGGACGATACCCCAGATTGTTCTCTTCCCTGCCGGAATTCCAGCGTCCTTCCTCAGCATCGATGTAATAAAAACCGTACTGCTCGCGCTGATCAAAGCGCACGTTGTCGAAGATAAAAAATTCAGCCTCCGCGCCGAAATAAGCCGTGTCCGCAATGCCGGTTGCAGTCAGGTATATTTCGGCCTTTCTCGCGATGTAGCGGGGGTCGCGGTCATAACGCTGTTTGGTGACGGGATCGACCACGTCGCAGACCAGCACCAGCGTGGGAACTGAGGTGAAGGGATCGAGCAGATGAAAATTCGCATCCGGCTTAAGTAGCATGTCGCTTTCGTGGATGCCCGCCCAGCCGCGGATGGATGAGCCGTCAATGCCGAACCCCTCTTCGAAGCTGGATTCCGTCAGTTGTGCGATGGGATACGAGACATGATGCCAGAGGCCGGGAATATCGGTGAAACGCAGGTCGAGAATCTTCGCGTCATACTTCTTCGCGAACGCCAGAACGGTCTTGGCATCAGCCATTAAAAAAACTCCTCTGCGGGAACGCAATCTGTTCGGAAATTTCGCGAGCGCCGACTTACAGTCCGGTACCCAGCAGGCTGCTACAATCGGTCGCGTTGTGCAGACCGAGGAGTGTAAAGCCAGTGGCCGAGGCTGGCAATTCGATTGTTCTTATAGCGGGGATAACGCGACTTTATACTGAAGTCGACGAAAAGCTTAAACCACAGAGGACACGGAGGAACACGGCTAATGCTTTTCGTTTTCTGTTCCTCTGTGAGACCCTGTGCCCCCCTGTGGTTCAGGTGTAGTGCTCGTCTGTCTTATGGACTTCGATCAGCTCGAAACTTTTCTTGAAGTGGCGCGGCACGCGTCGTTTTCGCGCGCGGCGGAGAAACGTTTTCGCACGCAGCCTGCCATTTCGTCGCAAATTCGCGGGCTAGAAGAAGAAGTCGGCGCCAAACTGTTCGATCGCTCGGGCGGCAAAGTGTCGCTTACGGCCGCGGGCAAGGCGTTTCAAAAATATGTAGAGGAAACGCTCGACGCCCGCAAGGCAATGCTGGTTTCCATTGCCGAGATGGAGCGCATTCCACGCGGCGAGATTATTGTGGGCGCGAACGAAGGCACCTGCCTGCACATCTTGCCCTATGTTTTTGCCGACTTCAAGAAGCAGTATCCCGATGTTTCGGTGAACATCAAGCGAGCCGATTACGGCAAGATTCTCGAATCCATTATCGACAACTCAGTCGATTTCGGCGTCATTTCCCTTCCCGTCACCGATACTCGGCTGACCGTGGTTCTTATCCATCGCGATGAATTGATCGTGATTGCGCCTCCGCAACATCCGCTGGGAAAATTAAAGTTGGCCACTATTGCCGATGTGGCAAAGTTTCCGCTGGTCGTGCCCAAGGCCGGGCATACGCGAGACGCCATTGAGCAACTTTTTCACGAGCGGCGATTGAAGCCGAACTTCACCATGGAACTCGATTCAAGCGAACTGCTGAAGCGTTTCGTGGCGGCCGACGTTGGCGTCGGCTTCATTGCCCGATCGAACGTGGAAGAAGATGTTCGCGCCAAGGTTCTGGCCGCGATTCCCATTGCCGACGCGCAGGTGCGCCGCGACTTGGCGCTGGTTTTCCGCAAAGATAAGGCTCTCAGCCGCGCCGCGCTCGCTTTCATTGACATCGCGGTAAAGCACAAATCTACGGAAGAATTGGTGCATACCCCAAGTCGGTGACTTAGTCGATGGTGATCCAGTCAATGATCAAGGCGACCTGCCCACTTCTTTTTCTGGCGATTTTGCTCGCGAGCGCGGCAAGCGTGGGCCAGGCAGCGTCGGCGCAGAAGCCTCTAGCGCAAATGCCAGCCTCCGAGCGAAAGTTGATTGCAATCAAAGTAATCGGAAGCAAACGCTATTCCGAGCAGGCCATTGCCGCCGCGACTGGGCTGCAAATCGGCGCCGCTGTCGATGACGACGATTTCAAAAGAGCTGCGCGCCGCCTCGGCGACATGGGAGTCTTTACCGAAATCGGCTACACCTTTTCGTACTCGTCCGCGGGAACGAAGCTGGAATTGAAGGTTACGGATACCGCGAAATTCGTTCCCGCACACTTCCAAGATTTCGTCTGGTTTTCCGATGCCGAACTCCGCCAGCGAATCCAGCAACACGCCCCGCTCTTCGATGGAGAATTGCCCATCTTCGGGCGCTTGGCCGATGAGGTTTCTGACGTGCTTCAGGCTCTCCTGGTCGAAAACTCAATCCCGGGGCACGTTGAATTCGTGCGGGCGGGCAAAACTGATGGTCCCGTGGAGTCAATTAATTATCGCGTGAACGATGTTCTCATCCAGGTTCGGAACATCGAGTTCACTGGCGCTGCACCCGATGATGTTCCCGCCCTCAAAGAGGCCGGTGAACGGCTTCCCGACCACGAGTATTCCCGCACCCGCCTCAACCAGTTGGTTCAGAAACAACTTATTCCGATCTATTACGAGCGGGGATACTTGAAGGCACAGTTCGGCGAGCCGCAACCGAAAGTCGTAAAGTTGCCGTCCGCCGAAACCCCTGCCGCCGAAACCGAAAATGGGCCGCGCAACCAGACCGTTGTCGACGTAACGTTTGCGGTTACTCCCGGCCCGCAGTACAGGTTGAAAAGTCTGGAGTGGTCCGGCAATCATGTGTTCGCTACCGAGATGCTGCAGAAGATGGTTCGCGCCGAGGCCGGCAAACCAGCCAATACGATCCGGCTAGGTGACAATTTGAAGGACATTCAGAAGCTCTACGGATCGCGCGGATTTCTTACCTGTACGATCAAGCCAGAGGCGAGCTTTGACGATGCCACGGGAACAGTTGCAATCCGCCTCGATGTGACCGAAGGGTCGGTTTTTCATATGGGCGAACTCGAGTTTCGGGGCCTCGACAATAGCCTTACAGCAAAGCTTCGCAACGCCTGGAAGCTGCGCCCAGGAGACGTTTACGACTCCACGTACCTCAGCGAATATCTGCCCGCGGCCCACAAGCTACTTCCAGCGACCTTGGATTGGGAGGTAGCGTCGCACGTGACTGCCAACGTCCGCGACAAGACCGTCGACATCGATCTTATCTACTCGGTGAAGGCCCCGAAATAGGGGCCGCGCCGGGCACGCCCGGTTTCGATTTATTCTCCTACAAGGCCGTCATCCCGAGGCGCGGCGTACTTCAGCCGCGCGAGGTATCTCCCATAGATTCGACCAGTGGGAGATCCCTTCGACTTCATCTCAGGGCAGGCTCTTCGTTCCGCCTGCTGCACTCAGAATCACCCGGACCGTCGACCGAAAAATTCAAATTGAGCCGTCACCTTCCGTCGGACACGCCCAGGAGGGTCCAGTGCTTGTTCGGTTTTTGGAACAGTTTCATCGCACCTTTCGTGCAGCGCAATTCGTCGGGTAGTCTGAGCTTGCTTTATACGTACTAATCTTTGCGGCAACCAAGGCTTGGCCCGGGCCCTCCCCCCTAAGAAAATCCGGGCGTCAGCGGGGACGCGCGCCAGCGCTCCCCGCTTTTTCCTTGCTCACGCTCACAATAACCTGTAACTTCTTGTGCGATAACTCATCCTCTAGGCGAGGGCTGCACCGGCATTGCTCGGACGGCGGTCCACAAGGAGAATCCACGATGAACACACGAGTTTGGAAGGCAGGGCTTTTTCTATTAAGCCTGATTATGATCGTAGGTCTAAGTGTCTCGGCTGTGTTCGCCGCCAGAGCACAGACATTCACGGGAACGGTAAGCGACTCCATGTGCGGCGCCAAACATGCGATGCCGGGAAACGACGCGGCGTGTACCCGCGCCTGCGTCAGCAAGGGATCGAAGTACGCTCTCGTATCAGGCGATAAGGTCTATACGCTCGACACCAGCGACAAAACAGCTTTGGCGACTCTCGACAAGAACGCTGGAGCCAAAGTCACTGTTACTGGAACCGAAAAAGACAATACCATCACAGTCACGCGTGTTACCGCCGCTCCCTGACGCGCAACCTGTTCGCGCAGCCGTGGGACACGCTTCCGTTTCTTCCGTAGTCTCTTCAGCGCTCCCGCATTTTTTTTTACTCATCCCGTAAATTCATACTTCCTTTACAAAACATTGTGTTAGATTGTGCATTCTTAATACTCACTTTCTCTTTTTGGAGGATCACCGAATTGGGCAAAGACATGGTTCCGAAGCGGATTTTCTTTACCAAGGGAGTGGGGAAACACCGCGAGCGGCTGACTTCGTTTGAATTGGCGTTGCGTGACGCTGGAATTGCTGCCCAAAATCTGGTGAGAGTTTCGTCGATCTTCCCGCCCAACTGCAAGCTGCTCGCCCGCAAAGAAGGTGTGAAATACCTGCATCCTGGAGAAGTGGTTTTCGCCGTCGTCGCGGAAAACTCCACGCGCGAGCCGCATCGCTTGCTGGCGTCGTCGATCGGCGTGGCCATTCCCGCCGACCGCAACACCTACGGTTATCTGAGCGAGCATCACTCTTTCGGCGAGACCGAAGACGCCGCCGGAGAGTACGCCGAGGAGCTCGCCGCGGAAATGCTCGCCACCACCCTAAACGTGGAATTCGATCCCGACCGCTCCTGGGATGAGAAAAAGCAGATCTACCGCCTTTCCAACAAAATCGTGCGCACCGCCAACGTGACCCAATCTGCGGTGGGCGACAAGCGCGGCTTGTGGACGACGGTCATTGCTTCGGCGGTGCTGATCTTCGACTAATCGGGAATCGATTCCCGAATCAAGTGGCAGCCGTCCGACGCGTACAACGCAACAACAGAGGGTGCCCCACCTTTCGCGATTTTCGAAAGGTGGGTGTCGCAGACCTCGACGCCCTGCTCATCCGTCAAATATGTTGAGGGTCAGGTGGTGTCCTAAAGGATAGGCTACGGATGGCGCAAGGAAGTCGTATAAACAGCTACACAAATACCCGCCAGGACAATTAGAATGACGATCCAATCCATCCAGTCGAGGTTTTGCAAGCGTGTTTTCCAACCGGAGATGGACGCAGGCTGCATTGGTTCTGAATCTCCTCGGAACCGTCGCGTTATTCTACTCATTCCAAGCAACCTCCTCAAACTTTAGACTCGTGACCCACAAGACCGAGTCGGTTCTAGCAGGAGTTGAGGAAGAGTCGGCATTATGTGTATACGGGCACGCCATGATGGTTGCCGGGAAGAACGGCGGTTGGAAAATTGGAGGCGGCTCATGTCCTGATTGGGAGCATGCCAAGGCTGCCGCTGTGGTAAATATCGAACACCCGATGTTCGAAGGCTTGGGATTTACGTTAGTCATATTCGGATTTGCCCTCCAATATTTTGCTGTCCCGCAGCCCAAAACCGTTGCTCAAATGAGGGAAGAGCTGAAACGTATCAAGGCGGAGCAAAAGAAGCCCAAGACCTAATTGATACCTTCGCACAGGTCTACACCTTACGTCTGTGACGAGCGACCATTGTCCGGCTGTGGGAAAACAACGCACTGCTAGGACACCACCGAGGATCACGCGCATCCTTTTTCCACAACCTTCCACAGCGAAAAAATCTAGTTCTTGTGACGAACAACCTTTACTGAGAATTTCAGAAGGAGCAAGCTTGCTCCATGTGCGAGCTCTCCCCCATCAGATCTCTTCGATCGATCCAAGAAACCGCTCTCAGATCAGGTTTTGCCCAAGAATCGCCAGAGCACCGCATCCAAATCGTTCAAATCGAATCTAAGTCCTTACTTTGGAAGATTTTAGAAGCAAGTCATTGCGAATCAATATTTTACGTGGATCCAATCATATCCATTTCAAAGAACCCGTTAAGAATGAGTATTTTACGAGAAACGGACAAAAAAATGTCGATCCCCGCTTCCCCGGTGCGCCATAAAGCGCCGCTGGCCGAGGGACCTCCATTCCGGCCGCTTTCTTTGGATCGATTGATAAGTATTTGAATCTAATACAGTTGATTAATGCTTTCCGCTTGGGCGATTTCCAAAGAAGTAACACTTTGGTAATCAATCAATGAGCCAAATGTAACATGCGGTTAACGGAATTCGTTTATTATCGATGTTGTAGGAAGTAGGAAAGAAAAAGAACAGGACGAGGAATACCCAGTGGACTTCGAAACACGCAGAAAAAAGCAACAAGCCTTGATGGTGCAGTTAGTGGAGCGAAAGGTGCGTTCTCGCGCCAAGCAGCTCTACGAAACTCGCGGCCAGGAGGAAGGCCAAGCCCTACAGGACTGGTTTCAGGCAGAGTCAGAAGTGCTTGGAAACAGTATTCTTGCGCCGTTGTACCGGAGGCTTAAGACAGGTACTACCGCGTCTGAACAGAAAAGATCCTCCGAGAATTTCAGCAACCAGGATTCCGCCGCGTGCGAGACCGCCTAGCCTCGCCTAAGACTTCGGAAGCTCCCCTTCTAGACGTTCCTCAAAACTTTCATTTTCGAGCGGTAGCCTTGGTGCCTTTGCGCACGCTTCCGCCTTTTTTGACCTTGTTCAATCGCTCGATCACGGCTGCGACGATGATCGGCAGCCCAACAGTCGCGTCCACGAAGACTTCGCCAAATTTCCCGCCTTCCGAGGGTGGGACGAACTTGCCCCACGAAATCGCCTCGCTATAGGGACTGCCAGATAACCCTCCCCAGTAAACGGGCTCGGGGCAAATTCTCAGTCCATAGTGATATCGCTTCAGCGGCAGATTTTCGCCCAGGCGGCGATGCCTGAGTTCGATGAACGGCCCAAACTGTTGTGACCAGTTGCGGGGCACGCCGCCGCCGATTGTGAAAATTCCCAGCTTCTTCTGGCGCAGCAGAGTTGCCGCAAAATGCTCCAGATCTTCGAAGGGATCGAAGCGGATTTTGTGTCTTCCCGTAGACTCCCGCAGCCGATTGTTGAGCGCGGTGTCGAGACCGAGTTCAGAGTCGCTGAACGCCGGCACAAACACCGGCACGCCCTGTTCATACGCCGACTTCAAAATTCCGCGCTGGCCCTGATTGCGCTTCGCCAAGTACTCACCGATGGCATGGTTCAGTTTGTAGGAGCACATTACCTCGTTGTGGTCCCAAGCCTCCAGCACGGCCGACATCACTTCCTCGACGTCGTCCAGGTTTTGTTCCGGCTCAAGCGTGTCGTAAACGCGGTTGTAACCCTGCTCGTAAAGCTCTTCATCGGAAACCTCAGGATTGGCTCTAAAGTGCGCCCGTCCCGTGGCCTCGACTAATCCGTGGGCCATGAGCGCGCCGGTAGAAACAATCGCATTCACAATGCCGCGATCAATCAACTCGGTGACGATCAATCCTTGCTTAGCGACAGTCATCGCGCCGGCCAGGGTCATCACGATGAAGGCGTCTTGGTCGAGGGCCATCGCTTCGAGCACATCGGCCGCCTCCCCGAGCTGGCGTCCAGTGAATGCGGTTTTCGACATCGCCCGCACCAGATCGTCAATCGACCGTACTTTAGTGAGGTCCAGCGGCTCAAGCGGAATCAAACGGTCTTCAATCGGATTGTGCAGCTGACGGTCTTTGCCCTCGCCGCCGGCGCCGTGACCCGGATTCGAATGCGGCTTCGAATTGCCATGATTGTTGTGTTTCAACGCAGGCCTCCAAGCGGACTGCAATCTCACCCGACTCACTACTCTACAGCAACTAGAGGATGGCAGCCACGCTGCTGGAACACCTCATGTGCGACGGCCGCCTTAGCCTGCCCTGAGCGAAGTCGAAGGAGCTGTCCGGTCGAGCGAAGCTCGGCAAGCCTGATGCGCCGGAATCACCGTCGCACTGCTACTCCGCGATTCCTACGCTACACTGCCAGCGTGCCCGGCAAGCGCAACTTCGAAGATCAACTCGCGGCGCTGGACGCGCTTCGCCAACTGCCGGAGAAAACTCGTGTCGAGCCCGTGCGCAAGGCGCTGGCGCATCGCAATAATTTCATGGTCGCGAAAGCCGCGGATCTTGTTCGCGATTCCCGCATGGCACAGCTCATTCCCGAACTACTGACCGCGTTCGACCGCTTCTTCGACAATTCAGTGAAGACCGATCCGCAATGCTGGGCCAAGAACGCGATCAGCCGTGCGCTCGTCGCGCTGGATTACCAGGAGCCGGAAATCTATCTTCGCGGGATGCGGCACATCCAGATGGAACCAGTCTGGGGAGGCCAGTCTGACACTGCCGGAACGCTGCGCGCCACTTGTGCGCTGGCGCTGGTGCAATGTCGCAGCCTTACCGACACGGATTTGCTCGAACATCTCATCGAACTCCTGAATGATAAGGAAAAGTTCGTTCGTGCGGAAGCAGTGCGAGCCATCGAGCAGGTCGGCACTCCAGCTGCGTCGCTTCTGCTGCGCCTGAGAGCCGTGATCGGCGGCGACGAACCCGAAGTGCTGGGAGGATGCTACAGCGGAATCCTGCGCCTTGAAGGCGTAAGCGCAATCCCCTGGATCGGACGTTTTCTGGCCCCGGCGCACGACGCAGCTGCGGAAGTGGCGCTCGCGATTGCCAGCACGCATTCTCCCGAGGGTTTCGCTGCGCTGCGAGAATCTTACGTCAAGACTAACGACCCGTGGTGGCGTTCCGTTCTGCTTTCTGCGATCGCACTCACTCGCCAAGACGCTGCTATGGAATTCTTGTTCGAACTAGTTCGCACCGAATCGCTCGATGCCGAAGCCGCGATTGAAGCCATTCTCCGATCTGTCCCAGAGGAGAAAATGGTCAAGGACCTGCAAGAACTGGTCGCGGGAAATCCGCGATTAGCGCGCGTGATCGCCGCAAACCAAACGGACTCCAAATAACTAGAGCGAGTGTTTGGGTAAAAGTTGCTTCCAGCTGTCTGGCAAGAAAAAAGCCCGGACCGCAAAGGCCCGGGCTTTTCCTCGTTGACTGCCGAGTTATTGCCGACTCCTGCTCAGCCGGCGGTTAACGTGCCACCGTCAAGGTGATGGGCACGCTGTTGCTGAGTGATCCGGAAGTTCCGATCAGCTCAATCGTGGTGGTTCCAGTCGGCGCCCGGCGGGTAGCGCTGAACGTGATGGTAACGGTCTTTGAGCCGTTTGCCGGTGGAGTAACCGGGTTGGCCGAAGCCGTTGCCGATACGCCACTGGGAAATTCATTTGCGCTCAACTCGACCGCAGAATTGAATCCGCCTTCACTGGTGATGGTGAGTGTGGTCGACGCGCTACCGCCCTCGTCGATGGTTAAGGAAGCAGGCGAGAGCTTCAGGGTGAAGTTCTTCGTCGTCGTGGTACTCGTCACCGTCAAAGATACCGTAGTGGTTTCGACGATGCTGCCTGACGTTCCGGTCACCTTGATGCTATAGGTACCGGCGGCCGTGGTTGAGGCCACGGTCAAGGTCAGTGTGGAAGATCCAGCTCCGGTAATCGAAGTTGGACTGAAGCTTACGGTCACGCCCGTCGGCTGCCCACTGGCAGACAGCGAGATCGACGAGTCGAAGCCGTCGGTCACGGTACTGGTAATGGTAGAGGTTCCCGATTTTCCCTGCGCCACCGAAACAGAAGTAGGCGAAGCCGAAAGGCTGAAGCCCGGAGTCGACGACGAACTTCCGGCCAGTGCGTTGATCAGGCCAGAGCCGTTCGGACTGCCCCAACCGGTCGCCAGGTCGTATCCGGTGGTTGCCGAATAACCGTTGCTGCCGCTGGTGACGTCGTGGAAATCCGAGTCATAGTTCGAGCTCTCGCCAATCGAATACAAAGTCGGATTGATGAAGCCCACGGTCTTATTGCCGTTCGCGACTGCCTGCTGATTAACCAGGGCCAGGTAGCCGGCCCACATCGGCGCAGCGAAGCTGGTGCCTCCGTATTCGTTGGCGGTGCAAGTGGTTTGGTCGGCACAAACGTAGAAGGTGAAGTTCGCATTGGCCGAAACGTCTGGGCCGTTGCGATAAGTTTTGGAACACGAGGAGCAACTGCTGGCTGCGCTCGTCTGCCAGGAAGGAATCGCATACTTGTCGGGCGAGATGCCGCCGCCGCCATCGACCCACGCGGTTTCGGAACTCCACGGACCGGCAGCGCTGCTCGTGGTCAGGTCCGTACCGCCGACCGAGGTGACATAAACATCATCGGCAGGATAAATCTCCGAAGACGTACCCCACTTGCCGCTGTCACCGGCCGCTTGAAACAGATTCTGCCCCTGCGCCGCGAACTCTTCGAAGTAAGGATTGTCGGTGCTGGGGTCCGCTGGACTCCACGTCCAGGACGAGCTCAATTGCGCATTCAGGGGACTGGCCGTAGCCATGGCGTTGAAGATAGCTGCGTCGGTCGATCCTACGTACATTACCAGGCTCGACAGGCCGGGAGCCATGCCGATCGCTTGAGTCATATCGAGGGTCTGCTCGGTATCGTCACAACCGCTGCTCTCGAGGCAACTCGTGCTGGTCCCGTCGGTGGACTTAAGAGTGACCGGGACATTGTTGGTCTGATGCACGTTCGTGAAGTAAGTATTCAGATCGGCCAAATCGGTTCCGTCGAATTCAAGCAGCCCCAACGACTGACCGCTCCCGGTGAGACTTCCACCGTAATACGCCGCGCGCATGTCGCTGCCCAAAAACGAGGCCGATGGGCCGGAGCCAGTAGTGGCGCTCGGTTTCGCCGACTGTTCCCGATGCATCGCGGGATGCGGGATCGAATAATTGTCCAAGCCGGAGATGTGCCATAGCTGAACCGAAAGGCTAGGAGTCGGCTCGCGGTCGGGAGCGTAGAAAGTGCGATTTTCAGTGGGATGCTGATAGACGCCCAGCGTCAGATGGAACGCTTGCTCGATCGCAGCGACCGAACCGGTAACGTCGACATTGAGGCGATTCGGAGAAGTTCCGACCACCTTAAGACCGTTCGCTTCGGCAAAATGAATTACAGAGTTATAGTCTTCCTGCGTGGGACCAAACTCTGCCGTGAACTGTTCCACGGTAAGGAACTGTCGATAGGACGGGCTGGAAGGGTCGTACAGTTTTTGTAGCAGGTCATCGAGCGCGGGCTGGTTGCGCAGCGGCAGGGCCAGCACCAAGCGCATGGATTGCGTTGCGGGCAGTCGACCAACTGATTTCGCTTGTCCGTTAGCTGTCACTTCACGCACGTGGCGTGTCGATAAGGGCAAGGACTCGGCTTGGCAAACCATACTCACGATCGACATAAGCGCCACGATCGTGAGCAAAGAAGTGCTTAACTTTCGAATCATAACTTCTCCTTGTTTGGGTATCATCAACCTGCGTTTGTGTGTCGACCTGGCTGTCAGGCCAGAACTTCCCTGGTGTTTGACTTCAAGTGGCGTCGATTTCCCATCTGCTTGGGCTGGAGAAACGATCGTGTCTTGAGCGTTCCCAGTCGCGATCCGCAAGCAGTCGTGCCGAAATTGCCAGACATTCTACTTCACTCTTGCAAATAATCACGCGAATAAGTTGTCAATTCTGTTTTCCGAACAAGGCTGAAATGCCTGCTTGAAGGCACTCCTGGAATTCAAGCCGCGGGTTTAAAGCCCAATCCAAGTCAGCGACTTCAATGTTTCAGGTGCGAGGTCCGAGGTCTGAAGGATGATGCCGAGAGTGCGACCTGTGCCTGGATGCTATATTGTTCGCGGAGGTGGGAACGCGTGCCCCCGGAAAAATTTCGCGTGGCCCTGGTGCAGATGTCCTGCGGCCCGGAGCCACAACAGAATCTGGAGAAAGCCTTAAGCCGGACCGCGGATGCTGCCGGACGCGGAGCGAAGGTGGTTTGCCTGCCCGAGCTTTTTCAGACACAGTATTTTTGTCAGCGTGAAGATCATTCATTGTTCGACTTGGCTGAACCGATTCCCGGCCCGACCAGTGAAAAACTCTCCGCTGCGGCACGCAGCAACGGGGTCGTCCTGATCGCGTCTTTGTTTGAAAAGCGCGCGGCCGGCGTTTACCACAACACTGCAGCCATCTTCGATAGCGACGGTTCGCTGCGCGGCCTCTACCGCAAGATGCACATTCCCGACGATCCGCTCTACTACGAAAAGTTTTACTTCACGCCCGGCGATCTCGGATTTCGCGCGCTCGACACCAGCGCCGGCCGGCTGGGCACGCTCGTCTGCTGGGATCAGTGGTTTCCGGAGGGTGCGCGTCTCACGGCCCTGCAGGGCGCTCATGTGTTGTTCTACCCCACCGCGATTGGATGGCATCCTGCGGAGAAGGCTGAGTTCGGCGAGGCCCAGCACGACGCCTGGCGCACCATCCAACGGGCCCACGCCATTGCCAACGGAATTTATGTAGCGGTTGTAAACCGCGTGGGTTTCGAAACCGGCAACGTTCGCGGCAATTCCGCTTCCGGACAAGGACTGGAATTCTGGGGCGCATCTTTTTTCTGCGATCCTTTCGGGCGAGTGCTGGCAGAGGCTTCGCATGATCGCGAGGAAATTCTTGTGGGCGACGTTGATTTGAAGGCACTGGAAGACATCCGCCGCAACTGGCCTTTCCTGCGCGACCGCAGGATTGACGCGTATGCCCCAATCAGCAACCGGCTGATCGATTGAAGCCAAGCAAATGAGACGGACACGCACACTCAGGGGGTTCAGGCTATGGGCGAGCGTCGTACTCCTTGGCTATACGTTGCTTTTCGGCGCGTTCTCCCTGGCAAAGCTTTCTTCCGCCCGAAGTTCGCGCTGGGATGTCTCGTGGTCTGCTGTGGCGTGGGTGGCGGGGGGGCAGCTTTAGTTGTTTCACCTAGCACCTTCTTGGATCCTCGCACCAAGCCTTAGATCGAAGCTACTAAGACCAAGACGACCCTCTGTGTATAGAAACTCCCGAACTCCGAATCGTTTGGTCCAAGGGGCAAATCATCCGGCCGCCCTGGGTTACCGCATGCCGGCCGAGTGGGAGCCGCACTCCGCGACCTGGCTGGCGTGGCCTCACTACCATGCAGACTGGCCGGGGAAGTTCGAACCGATTCCCTGGGTCTACGCCGAAATCATCCGCAATCTGGCGAAGCATGAGCGTGTCGAACTAATCGTCAATGGCGCGGTTGCTGCCAGAGAAGCGCGCAAAATACTGAAGCTCGCCGATGCTCTGTCTCCCAACATTCGCTTTCACCGCTGGCCTACCAACCGCGTCTGGCTGCGCGACTCTGGTTGCATTTTGCTCGTGCCAAAGGCGGGCTTCGCCCGGGCGGACAGCCGGGGGCGGTTGTCCCCACATGAATCCAAGAGAGTCGGGGCTGAAACTCCTGAGAGACATCCTCTTGCCCTCAAGTTTCGCTTTAACGCCTGGGCAAAGTATTCGAACTGGCGGCAAGATGAAAAAATCGGCAGCCTGATGGCGAAGGCTGCGCATGCCAAGGAAATTCGCCCAGCATCCATGGGCGCGCGCATCGTTCTGGAAGGCGGTTCCATCGACGTCAACGGAGCGGGAACGATTCTCACCACGGAAGAATGTTTGCTGAGCAAGGTTCAAGAGCGCAATCCGCACATGGCGCGCGTCCACTATGAAAAGGCCTTTGCCGATTATCTGGGCGCGCCCCACACCATCTGGCTGGGCCGCGGCATCGTCGGCGATGACACCCACGGCCACGTGGACGACCTGACTCGCTTCGTCTCACGCGATACCGTCATCACCATGGTCGAGCCCGACTCGAAAGACGTGAACCACGCGCCCCTGCGAGCCAACTTGCGCCGCCTGCAAGCCGCCCGCGATCAGAATGGAAAACAACTGACTGTCGTCGAACTGCCTTTGCCTCAGCCGGTGGTCTTCGAGGGTCGCCGCCTTCCCGCCAGCTACGCTAACTTTTATATCGCGAACGGAATCGTGCTCGCGCCCGTCTTCAACAGACCCAACGACCGCATCGCTCTCAATACCCTTGCTCAACTATTCCCTGCCCGCGAGATCGTACCCATCTACTCCGGAGATTTCATCTGGGGGCTGGGCGCGATGCATTGCATGACGCAACAACAGCCGGCGTAATCTATCGCTCGGGGAGCGGGTGGCAGAACATAATCTGCGCGATGCATGGCGCAGGATCGAAAATAAAAAAGCGGGCTCGTCTTGAGCCCGCTCAGTAAAAAGAAGAATCTCCGATTAACGCTGCGGCGAAGTGGGCGGCGGCGTGTTCGGGCTGGTCGGTGGATTCGTGGCTCCCGTAGGGCTGTTTGGAGAAGTCGTGTTTGGATTCGTGGAGTTGGGATTCGTCGTGTTCGGATTCGTATTGGGATTGGTAGCGTTGGGATTTGCGTTCGGAGTCGTTCCGTTAGGATTGGCCCCGTTCGGTGCTGTCGTCCCAGGATTCGTGGCGTTGGGGTTGGTTGCGTTCGGATTCGTTGAGTTTGGGTTCGTTGGATTCGAGGTATTCGGGCTCGTTGAGTCCGGATTCGTCGAATTCGGGTTTGTCGGGTTTGACGTGTTCGGCGTGGTTGCGCCATGCGTTGTTGTACCCGGCGAGCTGGGAGACTGTGGACTTGCGGCGCCCGGCTGACCGCTTTGTCCCGTCGCGCCAGAACCGCCCGCGGACGCTCCGCCGCCAGGCGCGGCCTGCGCAACTACCCACGTACCACAGCACAAGACAACAGAAAGCAAAGTAACTTTTGTGATCGACATAAGGAATGGACCTCCAAATTTCTATTGACGAAGTAAAAACTCCGCGCTTATGACCAAGTCTCAGGGCGAATGAAAACTGAAACTATCCGGCGTATGCCGTATTCCCGTAACTGGAGAACGGTAGCACCGCGGACAGGGATTTAGCGTGATTGGTATACGTCTAGTTGACCGACTACTTGCGGTATTGCGTTGGCTGCGGACCTTTTTCCAACGTCTCGCGATCCCAGATGGCGCCTTCGCGCGTGTAGCTTGCCAGTTCGAAATCCTGCGTCAATTCCAGCGCGTCAGTGGGGCAGGCGTCTTCGCACAATCCACAGAACATGCAGCGGCTTAAATCGTAGGTAAAGTTGGTGAGTTCCTTGCGGCGGGTTTTTTCGTTGCGTTCACTCGAGACCACAATCAAATGCTCGGGACACGCCAGCGCGCACAGATCGCAGGCAATGCACATGGTCTCGTCGGTATCGGGGTTGACGTTCAGCCGCGGCGCCCCGCGATAGCGCTCCGCTACCTGCGGCCGCTCCAGCGGATACTGCTCGGTATAAATCTCCCTGGGATCCTGATAGCGGAACGTGACCTTCAGCCCCTGCAACAGGTCGATGAGAAACACCTTGCGCAGCAAATTCGGCATACCCATGATCCACCTAGCTTATCACCATCCTTCAAATCGCAAAACTTCGAGTCTGATCACGGGAACTTTTACAGCTGCCATGCGTACTACTTCATTGAGAGGGGGAGTCATGAAGGCATATTTCGCAAACCTTCCCATGCGGGTCTGGTTGCTGATGGTGGTACCGACAGTCGTGATTGCTTATCCAGTGTCGCGAATTGTGATTCCGGCAGTAGTTCACGCCGTGGTTCCAGAAGTTGTGCGGAACGTTCTGAGCTTCTTGTAACCTCCGGTGCCTCGATCACTTCTCGAGCAAGGAGTTTTTCCCGCTTCGATGGACCGGCTTCGAGTCTCTGCCTCTCTTGGTTCCTGCATTCCCGTCGCGGTTATGCGCTTCGGAAAAACCCGATAAACTATTGACTGGCTTCGACCTTGACTCCACCAAAAACACCCGCACGTGATTGTCCGCTTCGAGATTTGGAGCCTGCCGCTTCTGAATCGCTTCCGGACGAGATCTGGATGGAAGAAGCTCTGCGCTGCGCCCAGCGGGCTCTAGAAGCAGGGGAGGTCCCGGTAGGCGCGGTCGTGATATGCAATGGCCAGATCGTAGGCCGCGGATGGAATCGCAACATCTCGGAGTGCGATCCAGCCGCCCATGCCGAGGTCCTCGCTCTGCGCGAAGCCGGTGCCGCCATTGGTAACTATCGTCTGGAAGGCTGCGACCTGTTCGTTACGATTGAGCCGTGCGCGATGTGCGCGGGTGCGCTGGTGCATGCACGCATTCGCCGCCTGGTATATGGCGCGGACGATCCGAAAGCGGGTGCAGTGCATTCAGTAATGGAAGTTCTGAATCATCCGCATCTGAACCATCAAGTCGAGGTTCGCAGCGGAGTTCTGGCCGGCCGCAGCGCCGAAATGCTGCAATCGTTTTTTAAAAGCCGTCGGTGAGCAGATCCTGATTAATGATTCGCGGGATTGCCGCCTTCCAACTCTACTTTGGGCCACCCGTTCACCCACGCCACGGTCGAAATCTGAAGGTAGGCGTGGCCGGTAGTGCCATCGTAGGCGTGATAGACGATGATGTCTCCGTCTTTTTTCGGTAGCAGCGACTCTCCACCGGGACCAATCCACCGACTGTTGCCCAGCAGTAAGGGCGTGCCGCCTCCTTCGAGCATCGGCGTGCCACTCGCGTCGACGTAGGGGCCGGTAACACTACGCGAGCGTCCGACCATGGTTTTGTAGTTGCTCTTCGTTCCCCGGCAACACAGATCCCAGGAGACGAACAGGTAGAAATAATCGCCGTGATGGATGATGAATGGCGCTTCCACGGCTTGCCAATCGCCGGGCAGTCCAGGCGGGTTGGGCGGTGGATTTTGTGGACGTTTGCGTGTGGCCAGAGAATACAGCTTGGTATCGGTGGAGGAGAGTAATCCCGTCTTGGGATCAATCTGGCGCATTTTGATTCCGGACCAGAAACTTCCGAAAGCCAGCCACGGTTGCCCTTTTTCGTCGATCACCAGGTTGGGATCGATGGCGTTGGAATCGTCTTCAACACGAGAGCGCAGGACGAGTCCGTGATCGACCCAGTGAAAATCGGGGCTGGATGGATTGAGCGTCTTGTTGGTGAGAAGTGCAATTCCGGAAGTGTTTTTACCGAAAACCGAAAACGCGTAGTAAAGATGAAACTCTCCGTTGAAGTAGGAAATGTCTGGAGCCCAGAGTTCCTTGGTGGCAGGACTCGTTTGCAGGATCCAGTCGGGAATCTTTTCGAAAACCGAACCGCAGAGGCGCCAGTGATGGAGATCCTGAGAACAACGTATGGGGAGTTCTCCTTTTCTGTTCGGCCCATTGGCGGTACCGAACAAATACCAGGTATCACCATCCTTGGCGATGGAAGGATCGTGGGTATATTCGACGTCGCCTTCGAGCTTCAGGGCTTGAGCAGTTTGGGCAAAGAGTTTGTCACCGTTGCCGATCAAAGCTACGACCCAGCCTAGAGCGAAGCAGAAAACGATGGAGTGCATACTGAATCCTACGAAAAATGAACGAGGCGATCGGGGTGCGGGGCGGTTCTCAGGAGAGTTCATCAGCAAACGTTTACCACTAGTGTTCATAGCGTCACCATCCCTTCACCTATGCGGAATGTCACAGGAACTGTAGCGGCACGACGGAAGGCAGCCGCCGACGATGAAGTTGCGTGAACGAGTATACTCCAAAAATATTTTTGTCCTGACTTCCCGCTACTTGCGCGAAGGTCTAGACCTTGCTCGTGGCGAACCACGGGGTGACCGTGGTGGCTGCATTACCGAGAAAAATCCGATGACGCAGGCATCGAAGGTTATCAGCATGGTGTTGTTTGTCCTCACTCTCGCTTTACCGACGGCGGGACAAGAAGAAGTGCGCATAAACGTCGATGCTGGGATGAAAGAAGGTCCCTATCGGCCGGTGTGGGCGTTTTTCGGCTACGACGAGCCCAACTATACCTACATGAAAGATGGGCGAAAACTGCTGAGTGAACTCGCCGGGTTGAGCCCAGTTCCGGTGCAGGTGCGCGTGCACAATTTGCTCACGTCGGGCGATGGAGAAGCCTCGTTGAAGTGGGGTTCGACAAATGCGTACACGGAAGACGCAAAAGGAAATCCACACTACGACTGGACGATCATAGACCGTATCTTCGACACCTTCGTGGAACGGAAAATGAAGCCGCTAGTGGAAATTGGATTCATGCCGGAGGCGTTATCGAAGAAACCCGGACCTTACCGCCATCACTGGGATCCGTCGCAACCCTATGGGTCGATCTATACCGGATGGGCGCAACCGCCGCGCGATTACAAAAAATGGTCTGAGCTGGTGTATCAGTGGGTGAAACACTGCGCAGCCAAGTATGGCGAAAAGGAAGTCTCGGGCTGGTACTGGGAAGTTTGGAATGAGCCGGATGCTCCTTATTGGCAAGGGAGCGCTGAAGAATATCAGCAGCTGTACGACTATTCGGCGGACGCTGTGAAGCGTGCGCTGCCCGCGATACGAATGGGAGGTCCGACGAGCGCGGGGCCGGGCGGCGAGAAAGCGGCGGAATTCCTGCGTAAGTTTTTGGAGCACGTGGCGCGCGGAACGAACTACGCCACCGGAAAGAAAGGATCGCCACTGGACTACATTACTTTTCACGCCAAGGGGCGTCCGAAGGTTGTGAACGGACATGTGCAGATGGGAAGCGAATTTCAACTGCGCGACGCGGAGAAAGGCTTTGAGATTGTGGCGTCGTTTCCCGAACTGAAGAAACTGCCGGTTGTCCTTGGAGAATCGGATCCGGAGGGATGCGCAGCCTGCTCAGTGAAATACAACCCACAGAATGATTATCGAAACGGCACCATGTATGGCGCATACACGGCGGCCACGCTGACGCGAATTCGGGAACTCGCAGTGAAACACAGTATAGACCTGGCGGGAGCGGTCACCTGGGCATTCGAATTCGAAGATCAGCCATACTTCGCCGGATTCCGCGATCTCGCGACCAATGGCGTGGACAAGCCGGTGCTGAATGTGTTTCGCATGTTCGGGCTGATGGAAGGCGAACGCGTACACGCGGAAAGCTCGGGCGCGGTGCCGCTCGAAGACATGGTTGAAAAGGGTGTGAAGGGTGCGGCCGATGTGAACGCGGTGGCGACAGAGCGGGATGGTCTGATCAGCGTGCTGGCGTGGAGCTACCACGACGATGACGTGGCTGCGGCCGACACACAGGTTGCGATGGCAATCCGAGGCATTCCAAGGGGAATGAGTCGCGTCCTGGTGCGGCGCTATTGCGTGGATCGAACCCATAGCAACTCCTACACGGTTTGGAAATCCATGGGATCGCCACAAGAGCCAACGTCGGAGGAATACAGCATGCTCGAAAGAGCGGGGCAACTCGAGATGGCGAACTCTCCCGAATGGGTCGACTCCAATCGCGGAGAGATCGAAATGAAGTTCGCGCTTCCACGTCAGGCAGTGACGCTAATTCAGGCGAGCTGGTAAGCGGAGATTGGAAAAATTCTAATTGCGTAATTTTGTAACTGAACGCGGAAGGCTTATCGCTCTTCAGAATCCATCCGCCATGTGGTGGTAGACGTCATTCCAGCGAAGCTCTTTCTGGAAGTTGGCAATGGTGGTGGTGGTGTCGATGAGCAGATATTCGATACCCGCCATGTCCGCGAAAGACTCGAGATGTTCGGATTTGAGGGCGCGGCTGAGGGCGGTGTGATGGGATCCGCCGGCTAGAATCCACCCGGTCGCAGCGACCTTGAGATTAGGCTCGGGAATCCAGACTCCGCGCGCGACGGGGAGTTTGGGAAGATCGTGCTCAGGTGGGATCAGGGTCACCTGATTGACGAGCAGGCGAAATCGATTTCCCAGACCAACCACTGTGGCGTTCACCGCCTTTCCGCTGCCGGCGGTGAAGACGAGGCGCACGGGATCTGCTTTTCCTCCGATCGATAATGGATGAATTTCCGCGGAAGGCTTTTCCTCGGTGATGGAGGGGCATACCTCGAGCATGTGGGCGCCGAGGACTTGGCCGGGCCCCTTGAGGTGATAAGTATAATCCTCCATGAACGAAGCGCCACCGGTGAGACCTTGGCCCATGACCTTGACCGCGCGCACGAGAGCTGCGGTTTTCCAATCTCCCTCAGCGCCAAAACCATATCCTTCAGCCATGAGACGCTGCACCGCAATTCCGGGAAGCTGCGGAAGGCCATGCAGGTCCTCGAAAGTGTCTGTGAAAGCGTGTGCTCCGTTGTGCGCGAGGAAGTGCCGCAAGCCGATCTCTATTCGCGCCGCATCCTGCAAAGATTTACGATGGCAACCGCCTTGCCGCAGAGATTCGCTGACTCGATAGGACTCGTCGTACTCATCGGTAAGCTTATTCACTTCGGCGTCAGACACTTGCTGAATGGAATCGGTGAGATCTCCCACACCGTATCCATTGACGGAATAGCAGAGCTTGATTTCAGCGCTGACCTTGTTGCCCTCCGTGACCGCGACATTGCGCATGTTGTCGCCAAAGCGGACGACCTTCAGTCGTTGCGCATCGTGCCACGCACAGGCAGCACGGAGCCATGCACCGGTCTCCGCTTGCACCTCAGCATCCTGCCAGAAGCCGACAACGATCTTGCGTTTCAAACGCATGCGGGCCCCGATGAAGCCGAACTCCCGATCGCCATGAGCGGATTGGTTCAGATTCATGAAGTCCATATCGATGGTGGACCATGGCAACTCCTGATTGAATTGCGTGTGCAGGTGAAGCAGAGGACGGTTGAGTGATCGCAGGCCGGCGATCCACATGCGGGCGGGTGAAAAGGTATGCATCCATGCAATCAGAGCGACACATTTTCCGGAACTATTGGCTTCGAGGCACAGTTGCTGAATCGACTCGCTGCCCGTCATGACCGGCTTAAGCAGAATCTTTACTGGTATCTGGGGGGAGACGGCGAGGGCCTTCGCAATGGTGTCGGCGTGTTGCTGCACAGTCTTCAGGACATCCGGGCCGTACAGATGCTGGCTGCCGGTGACGAACCATGCTTCCAGATCTCCAAAGTGGGCCATACTGTTCTCCTGGTCGGGCTTGCAACTCATCGCGGTTCCCAGCAGCGGCACGAATCATCCGCTCGAATCGCATGAGCAAACGTTTGCCAAGATTGTACCCTAAGAGTTCTCGGATGCAATGGAAGTGTTGTAAGGCGGCGAGGCTCTGCTAAAATGCTGCTTCGTTCGCAGAAATTCTTTTCTCATTTCTCAATGGACATTCGAGAGATTGCGCGGAGAGCGAAGGTTTCGACCGCGACCGTGTCGCGGGCCATCAACCGGATTCCGACGGTCGACCCGCAACTTTCCAAACGTGTTTGGAAGGTGGTGGACGAGCTTGGCTATTACCCGAATACGCAGGCCAGAGCTCTGGTCTCGGGACGCAGCCGGATCTTCGGGTTAATCGTTTCGGAGATCACCAATCCGTTTTTCCCCGAAATCTTGCAGACCTTTGAAGATCTCGCGGTGGAGAACAACTACGAAATCCTGATCACCTCGACGGTGCACGATCCCAAGAGGATGGAAATCTCTGTTCGCCGCATGATCGAGAGAAGGGTGGACGGCGTCGCCATTCTGACGTTCGGCATGGAAGATTCGCTGATTGAGCACCTCCGGTTTCGGAAGGTGCCCTTGGTGTTCGTTGACGTCGGACCGGACGCGCCGCTGGTGGCTAACATTCGAATCGATTATCAGAATGGCATCCGTCAGGCGGTGCAGCATCTTGCGGCGCTGCGGCACAAGCGGATTGCATTTGTCACTGGGCCGTTGCATCTGAAGTCGGCGTTGGCCAGAAAAGCGGCTTTCCAGCAGTCGATGGACGAAATTGGCCTGCCGTCGGACCTGATTATCGAGGGAGATCACACGTTGGAAGGGGGCAAGGCTGCGTTGATCCAGTTGATGGATTTTCGTCCCCGTGCGACCGGGGTTCTGTGCTCGAACGACATGACTGCAATTGGGGTAATTCGCGAAGCCTACGATCTCGATTTGTCTGTTCCTTCGGAGCTTTCCGTCGTTGGCTTCGATGACATCCGGCTGGCACAATTTACGACGCCGCCGCTGACAACTGTGCAGATGTCTCAGCGTGAACTGGCCAAGCTCGCATTCCAAGCGTTGATGAGTAAGGTGGAAGCGGACGGACCGAGCCATCGAGTCGAGTACAAATTGGTGACCAGCCTCATCTTGCGGGACTCCACCGCATTAGCGCCGACGCCCGGCGAGCGCAAGAAGCCTTCTCGATAGAGAGTCTGGGACTTTCAAGATCGGATCAGCCGCCCGGTGTCTCTACTCATGCTCTGCCACTTCTGGAAGCGAATAAAAAACAATCTGATTGCTTTCCAGAACCGCCAGGTGGCGACTGTCGGGCGACAAGGCGAAGCTTTGCACGGTGGGCAAGGGATCTGGAATGATCACCCCGGTTACCTTCTTTCCGTTTTCGACGCGGTAGACGCCGACGCGGAGGGATTTCAAATCGGAAGAATGGAAGGGAGAAGAGTCGTCCACCGCTTTAGCGAGTTCGTCGATACCGACCGCGAAGAGATTGCTGCCGTCGGTTCCGCTGGCGGTGTGACGCTTTTCTGTGGACTGCGACGCTCCTTTCAGAACGAGTTTGCCGTCCGGACGGAGCACTCGAAACCATTTGCCGTTACCCAGACGGTCGCATCCGGTAACGAAGAGCAGATTTGGCGGCACACTCGACGCCTCCGGCCGGCAAGTCGACGCCACCTGCGTCAGTACACGGCGCTGCCCCGTCCAGTTGTATTCAGCGATGCGCCAGCGATTCTTCCCGATCGTGGGGATGCGGATCTCTCTACCTTTCGACAGCACGGGAGGCACGTCTCGGGAGGATCGCATTACCTTAGCCAGCTGGTGAAAACTCGAATCGAGGACTTTCACCTCGACATCTTCTTCTGGTTCACGGTCTTCGGCGTCGCGAAGTTCGCGATGGATGGCTTCCGAGTGACGCTCGCGAATAATGCCGACGGCCATGTATGAGCCCGAAGGAGCCACTGCGACGAAGGCGAGTGGTCCATTGAGGGGCAGCCTCTCTTCCACTTTTAAATTGAGGTCGTACAGGCGCAGTTCCCCACCCACATGAACCAGAACATGGTCGGTACCGATCGGCCACAGATACTGGCGGGTGTCATGGACTCGCCAATCGACGGTCCGCAAGACCTTCATCGTGGACAGATCGATCAGGTCAGCCCGCACAACGTGAAGTTTGGGCAAGGTGATGTCGGCGGTGGCACGCGCCACCAACACATGCGGGTTAAAAGTAAACAGTAGCTGGTTCGATCCAAGATAAGAAAGGGTAACGGAATAATCCAGGTCATACATGGCTTGATCCGCGGATGCGACGAAGCCTAGCTGTTTGACTGGCATGGTGAAGTCCGCGGTCTTGGAACTTGTCTCTGGCTGGCCCGCGCTGAGCGCGAGACTACAGGCGGGTGGAACGCAAACTTCAGCCTCATCGATGGCTTCGGCGTCGCTGGAAGGATTGGAAGATGTCGAAACGACACCGGGCGCGGCTTCGGCGGGGCTCGACTCTGTTACTGTGGCCGTCAAGCTGGGCACCAGGACAAGTCGGGAACCAGATTCAAGCCGTAGGTTGTGCTTCTCCGAAGTTAATACAGAGCTACCGTCGGGACCACTGCCGACGGCTAATTTCACATCCCCGAGGCCGATGACTTGTCCGGGCATCACTACTTGAGGCGGCTTGGTGCGAGGAGGCTCGAGGATAACGGTTTGGGCCGCGGCCAGCATGCTTCTCATGCCGCCATCAAGGCTGAGCCCCACTGCTTCATTCAGCGGCTGGTTCTCCCGATCGCCAAAGAGACTCGATCCGCTGATCGGATCGGGTGCAAGCACGGCCGCAACCGTGAGCGGCAGCGCCTTCATGTCTCGGCCGCCACACTGGCCGCTCTCAAATAGAAGAGCTATGCGCGAGGATGCCGCGGCCTTCGAACGAGGAGTCTGGGTAACGATGCGGCCCTTGAGAATGGCTCCCTCGCGGAGCTTGCAAGCGGAATTGTTCCAAGCCAAATCGACCTTGGCGTAGACGGGATCGCCAACTTGCACGTGTCCAGCTTCGATCGACTTTACCAGTTCGGCTTGAATTGGGGTACGGTCCGCAGGCGGATCTGCGGCGGAGCACGGAGCGTGCAGAAGCAACGCCAGAGACACGGCCTGGACGAAGAACGAAGCGGTTTTCACGATGAAACGACGCGAACGATACGAAAGATTCTCAGGCGGCCGCAGATTTCGATCGGCTGCGTCGGACGGATGCTGCGGGAAGGTCATGGCGGGTGAAGCGCGACGATCGTTATTCAACGATCGTTATTCAACGTGCGCCATTGTATCATTGCAGAATACGTTTGCTGAGATTCCCGCACTGGGCAGGATTCGTTTATTCCTTGCCCGCGGCCAGGACCTGAACTAAGTCTCCAAGCTGTTGAGCCGTGAAGTTGTTCCCGTCGAGGTTAGCGGCCAAGCGTCCGCTGCGGCTGATGACAACGGTGTGAAACGAATGCACGAAGAGGCCTTCGTCGGGATAGAACGACATGTCAAAACCGCGGCATATTCGTTGAATGTCGGCCGCTGAACCGGTGAGGAAACGCCAACTCCGCGGATCCGCTTTCCAGGTGCGGGCGTAACTGCTCAGTTCCGCCGGTTGATCGTGAACCGGGTCGATGACGACGGTGAGCAGAACGAGGTCTTGTCCCATAGGGCTTTTGAATCGTCGTTGCAGAACTCCGAAATTGTTCGACAGCCGCACACAATAATCCGGCAGCGGGCAGCGCGTGTAGATGAAGGTCAGGGCCACGATCTTGCCGCGGAACTGAGCGAGAGAAACGGCCTGCTGATTTTGATCGGTCAGCCGAAAATCAGGCACCAGTTCGCCGGTGTGCAGAACGTCGGCGGAAGGCGGATGGGCGCTCGACGCATTTTCGATCAGCTTGAGACGGCGGGCTTGGGTTGGATCGAGTTCCAGACTCTCGAATGGGCGAACGTGTAGTCCTTCGGCGAACGAAGTGTCGTTATCCACAACCAAGGTGAATTCCACCATTACACCCGGTTGCAGACCCTGCGGCAGAGTTGAATCTTATGCCATCCTCAAAGTGATTTCACCCGCTGCCACGACGCCTCTGCAAAATACTGCCCCTGCTCGAATTCTCCCTTCGTCCGCAACCGGCGCAGTTCGCTATGCTCCCAACGTCGGAGGCAAAGGAGAAGCCGACCTCGCGTTTCGCAATTTCCCCAAGCAAGACGGCTGGAATCAGAACCTAAACATGATGTGCGATATCCGTAAGCAATCCCTGGCTTCTGTCATCGGCAACGTTTTGAAAAGCCTCGACGCTGCCAACCCGGATGGCGTTGCGCATGGCCGCCCGCTCGACATTATTCAGATGCGCTATGCGCTCGCCAATCTTTATGCCTACGAAGGAGAGATGGACAAGTCCATCGAGCAATGGCAAACGGCCTATGAGATCGCGCAAGCGCAGTTACCCGGCGCCATGCCTGAATTGGAAGAAGTCCTCGGCATCGCCTCCCTGCACAAATCTGAAATGGACAACGACATCTATCGTCATCCCGGCGATCAATGTATTTTTCCACCCCACGCGAACCGAAGCTTTGCCAAGCCTGCTTCTTCCGAGAAGGCCATCGAGTATCTGCTCAAGTACCTGCAGCGCAAGCCCGATGCGCTCGACGTCCGCTGGATTCTCAATCTGGCCTATATGACGTTAGGAAAATATCCGGCCGGCGGTCCTCCCCAGTACCTGACTCCGCCCACAGGTTTTGATTCAGCAGAAGATGTCGGCCGCTTCGTCGACGTCGCTCCCGCCGCAGGCATCAACCTCTACTCCATGTCCGGCGGCCTCATCGTCGACGACTTTGAACGCAACGGCTTGTTCGACATCGTCACCTCTGATTTCGGCCAGTGCGCCCCCATGCATTATTTTCACAACAACGGCGACGGAACTTTCGCCGATCGCACCACACAGGCCGGCCTTGCCGACCAGCTCGGCGGATTAAACCTTATCCAGACTGATTACAACAATGACGGATGTCTCGACATCTTCGTCCTGCGTGGCGCCTGGGAATTTCCTCAGCGCTCCTCTCTGCTGCGCAACAATTGTGACGGCACCTTCACCGACGTAACCGCGGCCAGCGGCCTCAATCTGCCCATGCAGACGCAAACCGGAGTCTGGGCCGACATTGACAACGACGGCTATCTCGATCTGTTCATCGGCAATGAAAATGGTCCCAGCCATCTCTACCGCAACAAAGGTGACGGCACGTTCGAAGACATCTCGCATGCCGCCGGCATCGATCGCGCCGCCTTCACCAAGGGCGTGGTTGCGGGCGACTATGATAACGACGGTTACGTCGATTTCTACGTTTCCAATCTCAACGGCGACAATTTCCTTTACCACAACAATCACAACGGAACTTTTACCGACGTCGCCCTTCAGGCCGGAGTGCAGAAACCCTGGCAGAGTTTCGCCGCATGGTTTTTCGACTATGACAATGATGGCTGGCCCGATTTGTTTGTGACCAGCTACTACGTTTCGGTCGATGAATCGATCCGTAGTTATCTTGGCCTTCCGCCCAACGCCGAGACCCTCAAGCTCTATAAGAATCTTGGCAACGGCAAGTTTCGCGATGTCACCGCCGAAGTCGGTCTCGATCGTGTCTTCATGCCCATGGGCGCCAACTTCGGCGACATCGATAACGACGGATACTTAGACATTTATCTCGGCACCGGCAATCCCAGCTACGCTTCCATGTTGCCCAATGTCCTGCTGCACAACAAAGAAGGGCGATTCTTTACCGATGTCACCGCATCCTCGGGCACGGGCGAGCTCCATAAGGGACACGGCGCTGCCTTCGCTGACATTGACAACGACGGAGACGAAGATCTCCTCGAGGAAATCGGCGGCGCGGTGCCCGGCGACAGTCATGCGTTTCGCCTGTTCGAAAATCCCGGTAACGGCAACGACTGGATCAGCCTGCACCTTGTAGGAGTCAAGACCAACCGGGCCGCGATCGGCGCACGCATCAAAGTTACGTTGCAGGACGAAGGACAGCCTCCGCGATTCGTTTTTCGCACCGTTGGCAGTGGAGGCTCCTTCGGCGCCTCTCCGCTCACCCAGCACATCGGGCTGGGAAAATCCGCACGCATCCTCGACCTGGAAATCGATTGGCCCGTCAGCAAAACGACCCAGCACTTCGTGAACGTGGCTCCTGATCAGTTCCTTGAAATCAAGGAATTTGCGAAGGACTACGAAAAATTAAAACGACCGTCGTTCCGGCTCGGTGGTCCGCAGCGGGAACAAAAATCCTCGGCAGGCGAGGCGTCGCCGCCCAGCGTAAGCCAGCCAAAGGAGGAACTCGCACCCTGAGCTATCAACGGATTCTCCTAGTGCTCGCCGTACCATTGATCGCCGTTTTGCCGCTCGCAGCGCCTTCTTTTGCTGCTCCGCAAAAACACGATGTCACCGGCTTGCTGCTCGCCGTCGATCCCTCGCGCCAGAGCATCACCGTCTCCTGTAGAGCCCGAGTGAGTGTGAATGACGGGGCTGATTTCCCCAATACTCAGACGCTTGATCGCGTCGCGCAGCTCGGCGCGCAAAGCGGCAGGGTTGACCCGACCCATGGAACCGCCGTCGGAAGCGGTAGGATCGATGGAGAGTTCTTTGGCAAGGGCGGCGAAGTCTTCGCCGTTTTTCAGACGCTGCAAGACTTTATCAGCCTGAGTAGATGAATCGACGACGATAATCAGCAAAATCGACTGACGCGGGAGCGGAACTTTGAGCAAGAAGAAAAGCTGGCGCGGCGAAATAGGGCAGCAAAAAAACGGAAATCAAGATGCGGAACATGGCGTTCGCCGGTAAGTGTATAAGAGCACGGATCGTCCGAGTAGAACTCTGAGTGGAAGAGGGCCTGAACATAAGACGACGCTGCGGTAGGGCTCGCAGGCAGACGATCGGTTGAAACTATAGCATCATTCCAGGAAACGTTTGCTGAGCGCGACGACATTTTTCATGCGGATTGACAAACCCTTTTTCGTTAGTCTACTTTGCCGAAGGCAAGCAAACGATTACCCAGCCCTGCCCCCACCCCCGTGAAGAGCTGCGGGGAGACAGAAAACGGAGAACGAAAATGCTGCTAGGGAACTTACGCCAACAGGTGCTGGAAGCCAACCTGGAACTGGTGCGCCGCGGACTGGTTCTCTACACATTCGGCAATGCCAGCGGGATCTCGCGCCCGGATGGGTTAGTGGTGATCAAGCCCAGCGGCGTTCCTTACGAGAATCTTAAGCCGGACCACATGGTCGTTACCGACCTGGAGGGCAAAATCGTGGAAGGAGATTTGCGCCCGTCCTCGGACCTGCCGACTCACCTCGTGCTCTACAAAGCCTTTGCGACGATCGGAGGCGTTGCTCACACTCACTCGGAATACGCAACTGCCTGGGCCCAGGCCCGGCGCCCGATCCCATGCTTCGGCACGACGCACGGGGACTATTTTCACGGGCCGGTTCCAGTCACCGATATCATGACCGATGATGAAATCGAAGGCGATTACGAGAAGAACACGGGCGACGTCATCGTGCGTGCCCTCAAAACTCTCGACGAAGGCCTGCCGGGAATTCTGGTCGCGAATCATGGGCCTTTTACTTGGGGACCAGACGCCGTCGAGGCTGCGCACAATGCTGCCATTTTGGAGTCGCTGGCACGAATGGCGTATTTTACGACCACGCTGAATCAAACCGTCCAGCCCATTGGAAGAGCGTTGCACGACAAGCATTATTTTCGGAAACACGGCAAGAACGCGTATTACGGCCAGTCCAAGGAAAGGAATGGAGCCTGCTGATGGCTGTTGTCGCCGGAGTGGACTTTGGAACTCTCAGCGTCCGGGTCTCGCTGGTCGACAGCGAACGTGGACTTCTGGAGTCGGCTGTCGCCGAATATCCCCTCCACCGCAAACGTGAAGACCCCGAGTACGCTACGCAATCGCATGAAGATCATCTGCGGGCGCTGGTCGCCGCGACGCGCGAAGCCCTGAAAAAAGCCAACCTCCCAGGAGAGCGAGTCGAGGCGATCGCTCTCGACACGACTGGATCTTCCGTCATCCCAGTGGGGCAGAATCTGGAACCGCTCGACGAATACTACCTATGGTGCGATCACCGCGCGAAGAATGAAGCAGCTGAGATTACCGAGGTTGCGCATCGCGAGGGCCTGGAAGCAATCAATTGGTGCGGAGGCGTTTATTCCTCGGAGTGGGGATTCTCGAAGGTTCTCCACTGGCTGCGTCACAATCCGGACAAGCGGCCGCAGTTCGTTTCCGCGTTTGAGCACTGCGACATGATCGCCGCCACGCTCTGCGGCATCACCGACGCAAAAAAGGTCAAGCGCAGCGTGTGTGCCATGGGCCACAAGTGGATGTGGAACGCAAAGCTCGGCGGTCTGCCTTCGGAGCAGTTTCTCGCGAAAGTCGATCCCCTGCTGACGGGTGTCCGCGACAAACTGGAGGGCGAATATGCCACTTCGGATCAGATCGCCGGGCGGCTTTCGCCCCAGTGGGCGGAGAAACTAGGGCTCCAAGCCGGAATCCCCATCCCGGTCGGCGCGTTCGATGCACATTGGGATGCGATCGGCGCCGGTTGCCGCACCGATGACATGGTGAATGTCATCGGCACTTCTACATGCATCATCGGGATCACACCTTCGGCGAATCTGGTGCCGGGCGTGTGCGGCGTCGTACTAGGAAGTGTTCATCCCCAGCGCACCGGAATTGAAGCTGGACTCTCGGCCGTGGGGGATATCTTCAGCGCCATTGCGACGCGGGCCGGTACCGACGTGAAAACCTTGAGCGAGGGACTGGAGAAGTACCATGCCGGCCAGACTGGCCTGCTGCGACTGGCATGGGACAACGGAGACCGCACCGTGCTGGTGAACCCTAATCTTCGAGGGGTTACCTTCGGCTGGAATCTGCAGAGCACAGCGCAAGATGAGTTGTTCGCGGCCATCGAGGGAACAGCGCTGCATACGCGGGTGATTCTTGGTCGCATGGAAGAGCATGGCGTGCATATTCGCCGCATTATCAATGCTGGCGGCATTCCTCAGAAAAACGATGTGCTGAACCGGGTGTACGCCAATGTGTTGGGACGGCCAGTGCTGGTGCCGAGCAAGAGTGTGACCAGTTTGGGGTCGGCAATTTTTGCTTTTCTCGCGGCGGGAACTTTTAAGACTGTGGAAGAAGCGCAGGACAAGATCTGCTCGCCCAACAAGGTGTTTGAGCCGGACAAGTCGGAACAGCCGGTCTACGCTGAACTCTACGGTCTCTACAGCAAGCTCTATTTTGCTCTGGGACAGCCGGGAGCTCCGTTTGGCGAGGTACTGCCGAAACTGATTCAACTGGCGTCGAGCGGACGCTAGAATCAGAGATAGAGGTCAAAGATAAAAGAACGGCGGCAAACGAACCGCAGGATTTGGCGGAATCCAGGAGAGACACGATGGCTCGCGGAATTTATCGTCGGACATTTCTGAAGACGTCGGTGGCGGTGGCAGCCGGAGCCTGGGTCACCGGAGCATGCGTCGCGCCTCTGTTTCGCGCGTGGGCCGCGCCCCTGGATGCCCCGCTCGCGACTTTTGGGTATGGCGATGTGGAATTGCTGGACAGTCCCCTCAAGCAACAGTTTGAATACCATCACAATCTGTTCTTGAATCTGGACGATGACCGCCTTTTGAAAGTGTTCCGGCAGAAGGCTGGAATGCCCGCCCCGGGCGAGGATATGGGTGGCTGGTACGATCTGACCGGATTTGATCTGCAGCACAACGACTTTCACGGCTTTGTGCCGGGCCACAGCTTTGGCCAATACGTCTCGGCGCTGGCGCGTTCCTATGCAGCTACGGTCTCCGAGCCGACGCAGGCGAAGGTTCAGCGGCTGGTGAAGGGCTATGCGGAAACGCTCGACGCCAAGGCGAGTTTCTTCGCCGGTTACCGCTTGCCTGCTTATTCCTACGACAAGATCTCATGTGGTCTGATCGACGCACACCAGTTCGCCCAAGACCCCATCGCCCTGAAGGTACACGAGCAGTTGACCCGGGCGGTTATCGCATATCTGCCGGAAAAAGCGCTCTCGCGCGCCGAGCAGCGCGCCCGTCCGCACAAAGATGAGTCCTATACGTGGGACGAGAGCTACACTCTGCCCGAAAATCTTTTTCTCGCATATCAGCGCAGTGGGAAGGTTTTCTATCGCGACTTGGCCGCACGTTTCCTCGAAGACGACACTTACTTCGATCCGCTGGCGAAAGGAATCAATGTGCTCGCGGGCGAGCACGCCTACAGCCACGTCAACGCTTTTAGTTCCGCCATGCAAGCCTATCTGACGCAGGGCAGTGAAAAGCATTTGCGCGCTGCCCGCAATGGCTTTGCCATGCTGAGCGAGCAAAGTTATGCCACCGGAGGCTGGGGACCGGATGAGGGCTTGATCGAGCCTGGCAAGGGGCGCTTGGGAGAGAGCCTGAACAAAACCCATGCCAGTTTCGAGACGCCGTGCGGAGCCTACGGGCATTTCAAGATCACCCGCTACCTGCTGCAGGTCTCACAGGACTCCCGCTATGGCGACAGCATGGAACGAGTGCTGTACAACACGATCCTCGGGGCCAAGCCGATCCTGCCGGATGGAACGTCGTTCTACTACTCCGACTATGACGCCGGCGCCCGCAAGGTTTACCACAGGGATAAATGGCCCTGCTGTTCGGGAACTCTGCCGCAACTGGCCGCCGATTATCACATAAGCATCTATTTGCGCTCGCCAGCAGGCGTGTACGTGAACCTGTATGTGCCTTCAAAGCTCCGGTGGAAGGTAGGCGGAGCGAAGAATGGCGGAGCGAAGGCCGGCAACGGCGCAGTCTGTGAACTGACGCAGCAGACGAAGTATCCGCTAGATGGTCAGGTTCGGATACAGGTAGCGGCATCACAGCCAACGGAATTCGCCGTGTATCTTCGGATACCAGCCTGGGCTGAAGGGAATGCGTTCGTCAGTGTGAACGGTCGCCGCATCAGCAGCGCGGTGCAGACTGGGAGCTTTGCTGCCATCCGCCGCACCTGGAAAGATGGGGACCGCATTGAGTTGGAACTGCCGATGCCGCTGCGTTTGGAGGCCGTCGATGAGCAGCATCCCAATCTGGTGGCGTTGATGCGAGGACCTCTGGTGTTGTGTGCCATGTCAGATGCCCGCCCGACATTCGAGAGATCGGCGTTGCTTCGCGCCCAGGAATCCAACGATAAGAACAACAAGAATGGGGATCGCATCGCGGTGGCAACAGACGGCACCTCGATCATCCTGCGTCCGTTCATGAATATTGGAGATGAAAGCTACAACATGTACGTCTCGCAGAAGACTTAGCTGTGACCTTGTACGATGCAGCATTTGAGCAGGCGACGCAGCCGAACAAATATCGGGATTCACAGTTACTTGGCAAAATACTTGGCTGAAAATCGTAGCATCATTACGAGCAAACGTTTACTATAACGCCCGAAACCGACAACACTCCTTCCACGCGAAAGGCGAGGGTCATGATGAAACGTCGACAGTTTCTTCACGCAGGTCTGGCAGTTGGAGGAGCCGTTCTCGCTTCCAAAGTGCCGTTTCCACGAGCATGGGCGCAATCCAGTTCCACTGACTCCCGGACTATCGATTCCCGGATTGAAATTCTGACTGGCGAGCCGCTCGGCACCATTTCCCCTAATCTCTATGGCCATTTCACGGAAAATCTGAGCGGAGTGGTTTATGACGGAATCTGGGTGGGACCGAATTCAAAGGTCCCCAACGTGGATGGAATTCGCAAGGAACTCATCGACGAGATGCGGAAGATCAAGGCTCCGGTAGTGCGTTTTCCGGGCGGCTGCTTCGCTGACAGCTACGATTGGAGGGACGGAATTGGGCCCACCGACAAGCGTCCGCTCAGAACCAACTTCTGGAACCAGGGTGAGGCGCCGGAAGCTCCGGCTTCTCACCGATACGATCCAAATCAGTTCGGCACCAACGAGTTCGTGCATTTCTGCAAGCTGATCGGCAGCGAGCCGTATTTGGCCGCAAACCTGCGCAGCCTGCCCGCAGAAGAACTCTACCGCTGGGTCGAATACTGCAACTCTCCAGCGGGCAGCACGACCGAAGCGGATATGCGCGCGGCGGCCGGATTCAAAGATCCCTTCAACGTGCGCTTCTGGGGCGTGGGCAATGAATCGTGGGGTTGCGGAGGAAACTTCACGGCGCAGGAGTATGCAGTGGAGTTCCGGCGATTCACGACCTGGGTGCCGCGCTTTCAGTCGCGATCCGCGCCAGAGAGCCGCGAGGAATTGTCCTTCATTGCCTCGGGTCCGAATGTAGACGATTGGGCGTGGACGCGTGGCTTTTTCGAGGAGATTGCCCACAAAGGGCGCTTCCAGTTGCGAAGCGTCTACGGCTGGGCTCTGCATCACTACGCCTGGAATCTGAGCCGTGGCGGCACGCAGAACTGGGTGCAAGGCAAGGGCGACGCACTCAAGTTCGATGCGGTCGATTGGTATGAGTTGCTGCGCGAAGGCGACCGCATGGAAGGACTCATCAACGGCCACTGGCAGGTGATGGGCGAAGAAGACCCGGAACACTGGGTAAAGCTGGTCGTGGATGAGTGGGGGCCGTGGTACCGGCCCGGCAGCGAGGCCACGCCCGGAGATCAACTGGAGCAGATGCCGACCTTGCGGGACGCAGTGTTCAGCGGAATGACGTTGGATATATTCAACCGACACCCGGAAAAGATCGCGATGGCCAACTGCGCTCAGCTGATCAATTGCCTGAACAGCCTCTATCTGGCGCACGAGGACCGTTTCGTGGTGACCCCGGTCGGTCACGTATTCGCCATGTACGCTGCGCATCAGGGCGGGCAGGCGTTGCGCACGATTTTCTCTGCGCCGACCATCAACTACGACCGCGACGGCAAGCCTGCGTCCTTTTGGGGATTGAAGGGGTCGGCGTCACTCCAGGACAAGGATGTGACGCTTACGGTGGTGAATCCTGACGTAGGCGAAGCCAGAGACGCCCAGATCGTGGTGCGAGGTGCGAAACTCAAAGCGGCTAGCGCTACGGTTCTCACCCACACTGATATTCACGCTCACAACACCTTCGCGGACAAAGACGCAGTCGCGCCGCGGACTCAAAGTGTAGAGATCAAGGGAGATGTATTGAACTTCCGTTTTGCGCCGGCATCGGTCACCAAGCTTGCCGTGCAATTGATGTGAGACGACAACTGGAGCGTTTTCGTGATTCGCGGCGCGAAGGGCAGTGTGCTTAGCTCGTGCAGCTGCCCGTGCCGTCCCTAGCAGCGCTGTTGGTACCAACGCTTTCTCATCGAAAACTTATGCTCAAAAAACTTATTGCGATTCTAAGATTGACGGGACTAATCGTCGTGGTTTCGGCGTTCTGTGCCGCATCCGACCAGCCGTGGACGACAGAGCGTGCGACCCACTGGTATTCACAGCAACCGTGGCTCGTAGGAAGCAACTTCATTCCCAGCACGGCGATCAACCAGTTGGAAATGTGGCAGGCCGATTCTTTCGACCTGCCCACAATCAATCGAGAACTTGGCTGGGCCGAATCTCTAGGCATGAACACTATGCGCGTCTTTCTGCATAACCTGCTGTGGCAGCAGGATTCGGCGGGTTTTCTGAAGCGCATGGACCAGTTCCTGGCCGTGGCCGAGAAACATCACATTCGAATTATGTTCGTGCTCCTCGATTCGGTGTGGGACCCGAATCCACACCTGGGCAAGCAACGCCCGCCACGCCCGCATATTCACAACTCGGGATGGGTGCAGGCGCCGGGCGCGGATCTCCTCAAGGACGAGTCTCGCTGGGATCGCGAATTGAAACCCTATGTCGTGGGAGTGATTGCACGCTTCCGCGACGATAAGCGCGTTTTGATATGGGACCTGATGAATGAACCGGACAATGACAGCTCCCAATACAAGGACCAGGAGCTTGCCAATAAAGCCGAAGTAGCTCTGCGATTGCTGAAGCAGGAATGGAAGTGGGCTCGCAGCGCTCATCCTTCCCAGCCGCTCACCAGCGGAGTCTGGAAGGGAGATTGGTCTCAAGGACGCATGAGCGAAATGACTCGCTTTCAGCTCGAGAATTCCGACGTGATCACCTTTCATTGCTACGATCCTCCCGAGGTCATGAAAAAGCGAATCGCCTCCCTGAGACGCTTTAAGCGGCCATTGATTTGCACGGAATACATGGCCCGTCCTCTGGGAAGTACCTTCGCCGCAATTCTCCCGATCCTAAAACAGGAGAGAGTCGGCGCCTACAACTGGGGATTCGTTAGTGGCAAAACTCAAACCATTTATCCCTGGGATTCGTGGGAGAAAACCTACAGCGGAGAGCCGCCTCTGTGGTTTCATGACATCTTCCGCCCAGACGGTGCGCCTTACGATTCGCGGGAGACCGAGTTCATTCGGCACCTCACGCAAAGCGCGCAAGCAAGCAAATCGTAGAAACGGCAGCAGGCGGCGAAACGCGAACTGAATCCTGTGCTGCAATGGAGCCGAGCATGAATTGGGGCAGGTCGATCGCCGCGCGTGCGTTGCTGGCGGTCGTTTGCGCAGCCTGTCTTGCCGCACAGGAGAAAGCGGAGCCTACGCAAAACACTCAGCCGCAAACCCCCGGTGTAGTTTCGACCGGCGGAGCGCACGCGGCTGTGTTCGATAGCGAAAAGCGTCCGATTACGGCCGGGGGATTTGTAGACAACGGGCCCGTCATCTTTCAGGACATCTCCGAGAAGGCCGGATTGACGCGCTGGCGTCATGTAATGGGCACGCCGGAAGACGCTTTCATCATCGAGACCGTAGGTTCGGGAGTAGCGCTGCTCGACTATGACAACGACGGCTGGCTCGATATTTATCTGGTTAATGGTTCCACCTACGATGCCATGTCGGGGAAAACCTCTCCGCCCCATGCAGCGCTGTTTCACAACAACCACGATGGGACCTTTACAGACGTCGCGCAGCAGGCTGGCGTCACCAATGATCGCTGGGGTTTCGGCGTAGCCGTGGGAGACTACGAGAATGACGGTTGGCCTGATCTCTACGTTACGAACTTCGGCAAGAATCGTCTGTACCACAACAATCACGACGGGACGTTTACCGACGTCGCGGAAAAAGCAGGAGTCGCGCTGGGCAACTGGTCCACGGGCGCAACCTTTGGCGCATCATCGCTACTCCCTAGCACTCCTCTGCTCCTCCTCTGGGAACCCATAATTCCTGCGTAATTCCCTTCCTGCTCCTACGCAGGTTCCTGCCTTTTGGATGTATGTTGTACATCTGTAGTTGGTACCTGCGTCGGTCCTGCATAGTCCCTTCCTGCTCCTCTGGGGAAGTTAATTATGCCCGGATTCACGGGTGTACGATATACATACAAGCCGGTACGTACATTCCTGCAACGCCCACGGCTCCCAACCGTGGGGATATTATGACCCCTCAAAATTCTCTTGCGGACCAGATCGAAAAGACTGGCCATGCACTCACAGCCAACGAACTCGCTGGCATCCTCAACCTTTCAACAAAAACAATTTTCAAGATGGTTAAAAGCGGACGCATTCCCGCGATTCGCATCGGGGTTAGCGTCCGCTTTGATTGCTTCGCTGTTGCCGGATGGCTCAGGCAAAGAGCTTGCCAAACTTAGCTTGGCTCTCTGCGTCTCCCGCAGGTTTCAGATACCGCATCGTAGAGGCTAGGTCCGAGTGACCCATGTACTTTTGGACTGTGGCCAGATCAAGCCCACCACGCAAGCAGGTAGTTGCAAAAGTTGCACGGAATTTGTGTAACCAGCAGTCGGCAGGATCAAGCCCCGCGCGTTTCGCAACGGCCTTCAGGCAATCCAGAAAATCTAGTTTTGGTTTGCATCCGCTGGTGGGAAAGAGCAGGTTACAGTTTTTATCCGCGTTTTTTGTTCTCCATGCCTTGAGTGCTTCCGCTAGTTTTGGGTCAAGCGGCATAGAGCGCTCTTTGTACTGCTTAGGCGTCCATCCTCTGTCGGGCTTATGCGTGACCCGCACCGTACCAGCGGCGAAGTTTATATCCGTCCAATATGTGTGCTGGGCTTCCTGTTCGCGCACACCTGTTTTCAAAAAGAATTCAAACCAGAGTTTTTCTTCTGGGTCACAGGCTGCGAACAGTTTCCTGAGTTCATCTTTTTCGTAAATGTCGGGTTCTTCCTCTACGTATTTTGGCCAGTCATTTTTCCCGACCAACCCACGCGCGCCGGCCGATTTTAGGAACATGAGCACGTTTGCGAATTTGTTGTGCTGGCTTCGGGGAGCCTGTTCTTTTACATCCCTCAGATAGGCAGAAAAGCGAAGCAAGTCTTTTCTCTCTACGTCTCCGACGTTCAGCTTGTGGCAGGATTCGAGGAAGTATTCCAGCGCTGTGCTGTACGCTGCAAACGTCTTGGGCTTGTGGGTATTTTTGATATCTTCGAGATATTCAGCAGCAGCTTCCGCGAGAGTGGGACTTTCCTTTGTGACAGCTACAGCGACCCCGTTGTTTGTGGCGTTTAGTTCCGCTTCCTTCCGCATGCGTGCATTACGGGCTTCCGCTGCATCCTTGCCCATAGACAGCCGGATGCGCTTGCCGTTATCGCGCCATTCGATGTAGTAAGCGCCTTCGTCATGCTTTTCGACAATGCCGTTGACCATCACGGCATCCGGGCGAATCTTTCCGTTGCTTCCCTCGACTACCGGACAGTACCGCAATTCCCCGTCAACCAAAACTCGCTTAGTGACGTTCACCTGTCGGTTCATGTGATCCTTTCCATTTTGGTATCAGTAGAAGGTATCACAACCTGCAAGCCATTGAATTTAAAAGAACTGGCGGAGAGAGAGGGATTCGAACCCCCGATACCCGTAAAGGTATACACGCTTTCGAGGCGCGCGCCTTCAGCCACTCGGCCATCTCTCCGCGCCGTTAGTTTCATTTTTATTTTATCAGGGAAGCTTCTGGCTTCGGATTTCCCTGCTCATCTCGCTGAACGTGCACTGCCCGCCTCGGGCAATTACTGAGACGTTCTTCTTCACGCAGAACCCGCCAGATTTGAGTGCCGAGCTTTTCATACTCCACAGCATTGGCCTTCATTGCCCGCCGTAATAGTCGCGCTAGATTTTTATCCAATTCCGCGAGACGGTCCGTCATAAGAACTCCTGTACCCCCTGTTAGTCGGGGAGAATGGCATCAGAACAGCACCAAGAACCGGTATCTCATTCTCGTTATAGCCACGAACTCTGGCTGTTTGAGACCAATACGACGAGTTGCGAGCGGAGCGGCACCTTGCAACTCCGGGACTGACACCAACTTTAGGAGCTGGGGGAAGGCTATTTGGCGTGCGGTGGCGTACATAGAATCTCGTACGGAAGAGATTTGCGCTGTGACCTGAGTCATAGTCCGATGTGACGGCCATCCACCGGAAGGTGGGCCGGCTTGCTCGAGGGACTTTCTCAAGATTCTTCAAAGGCGATGGCGGGGATCAGTCAGAATGTTTTGCACTGGCGATAAATCCCGATTACGCTCAGTGGCCTGGGGAAAGTCCGGCGCCTGAACTGCTGCCCCGGTGATACGCTTGATACCGTTTGACGAAAGTATGTCATAGCTACCGTATGATCGAGGACAATGCCGGCTAAACCAGCGAGCGCCAGCACTTCCCCCACCGCTGCCGTCACGCACTCGCCCTTTCTACTTTCCTTAATCCTCTTTCTGGGTACGCTGCTTCTTTATCTCCCGACTCTCAACAGCGACTTTGTGAACTATGACGATCCAGCCTACGTCACGCACAATCCCCATGTCCTGCACGGGCTCTCATGGAGCAATGTTGTCTGGGCGATTACGGCTACGGTCGAGGCCAACTGGCATCCGGTGACGTGGATTTCCCACATGGCCGACGTACAACTGTTCGGCACCAATCCGCGAGGCCACCATGCTGTCAACATAGCGCTGCATGGCATCAATGTGGTTCTCCTTTTTTTCCTGTTGCGGCGGGCTACTGGATACCTAATGCGCAGCGCCATGGTCGCTGCGCTCTTTGCGGTTCATCCTTTGAACGTGGAGTGCGTTGCCTGGGTAGCAGAACGAAAATCGCTTCTATCCATGCTTTTTTTGCTGCTGGCTCTGATCGCTTATGGTTGGTTCGCACGCCGCCGAACTGCGCTTCGTTACACCGTTGTGGCGGCGCTTTTTGCGATAGGACTGGCAGCGAAACCGATGATCGTTACCCTGCCGATCCTGCTTCTCTTGTGGGACTATTGGCCGTTGCGGCGGATCGAGCGCCTTTCAGGAGTATCAGGCGCAACCATTCTGAAACTGATGGGCGAGAAACTTCCCTTGTTCGCATTGTCAGCTGCCAGCGCGTGGATCACACTTTACGCGCAACGCAGCGGCGGCGCTCTGGGCAACACCGGGCTGTTGCCGCTCGGACTGCGCATCGGAAATGCGATTTATTCCTACGTCGAGTACGTCGCCAAAGAAATCTGGCCCTCCGGTCTGGCTGTGTTTTATCCGCATCCGGAAGACTCGCTCGCCACGTGGAAAGTCTTGCTGGCAGCATTTCTCATTGTCGTAATTAGCGCGCTGGCGTGGCTCTATCGCGCGCGTCGCCCTTATTTAATCGTGGGATGGCTTTGGTATCTGGTCGCCATGGCGCCCATGATTGGCGTCGTACAGGTGGGGCGGCAAGCTATGGCCGACCGCTATGCATATCTGCCCTTCGTTGGCCTTTTTATGATTGGAGTGTGGGGTTGCTGCGAGCTCTTCGAGCAATTTCGGCTTTCGAGCTTTGCCAAGGCGGCAATCGCGGCGGGTGTGCTGCTAGCTTACGCATCCATCGCGTTTGTGCAGATTTATTACTGGCACAACAGTTACACGCTCTTCGCACACGCGCTGCAGGTGACGAACCGCAACGGCATTGCGGAGGATAATTTCGGGGATGCGCTCATGGAAATGGGACGCCCCGACCTCGCCATACCGCATTTCGAATTGGCGGCGGAGTTTATTCCGCAGCTTTCGACAGCGCACTACAATCTCGGCGTTTTGCTGCAACAGCAGAACCGCTGGCAGCAAGCGCGCCGCGAATACGAACTGGCTTTGCAGTACACCTCTGACGAAACCGAGGCCGCGCAAGCCCACAGCAACTTAGGCTTCCTGCTGTTAGACCTGAATGATCCGAAAGAAGCCGAGGATCAATTCACCGCTGCCCTGCAATTCAACCCCGAAAAACAGAACAGCCTATTGGGACGCGGGATTGCGGAATATCGCCAAGGCAAGCTCGACGCCGCTGTGGCAGATCTGTCGCACGCGAATCAGATCAACCCGCTTCCTCAAGCAGATTTTTGGCTGGGCCGCGCGTTGGAAGATCAGGGAAATACCGAGGCCGCGGCCAACGCCTACACAGCAGCACTGCAACTCTCTCCGACAATGGTAGACGCTAAGGAAAGATTAGCAGCGCTGCAAGGCAAACATCGCTAGCCTTGGATGTTTGTGCTTCCTGGGGTCGTCTCAGAATCCAGCCTCGACACTCGAAGAGCGCTGGCTGCTCAAATGACGGCCCATGAAAGTTTTTATCGGTACTGGGTACTCGGTACTCGCTACTGCCCTTCTTTCTGCCCCGCTGTAAACACCGTCCACGGCCCAGCCTTCATGTCCCGCAGCAACGGTTTCTGCCAGGCAAACTCTGGATGATGCTCCAGAAAATCCGCCGCCAGAAAATCCGCGCCGCAAGGATGCCCCGCTCTTGCCACAAAGCTCATCTTCGCGGTCATAGCGCTGTCTGTCGCTTTTCCCTGCACCGCGCCACCCGGATTGTACGGAGCCCACTCCCACTCCTTCACTCCTCGCGAAGAAGCGTCCACATGCCCGCACAGCGCACGTTCGTTCGCCTGTTCTTTCTTCTCGAAGCTGTCATAGTGGTCTGACAAAAACTGTTCCGCAATGGTGACGTCGATCTTTCCCTTGTTCTGCTTCATTTCTTCTTCCCATCGCGCATGACGCGCATTGGGCGAAGACGAAGCATCGTTAGGATCGAAACCAGTAGTCTCCTCTTGAATCAACTTGGGATCGCGCGCGAAATTCGAACTCACGAAATATCCATCCTTGGTGCGCCACAGTGGCGTGTTCTTCAATCCCAGTTCCAGGTATGCGATCTCGCCGGTCTTGCGGTCGCCGATGAGCCAGTCGTTGGCATAGCCGCCGTTGTTGCCCTCTTTAATGATCCGCACGTAGTCATCGATGTTATTCGCATATTGCAGCGCCTTGCGCGAGCGCATGAATTCCGGCTTGCCGTTTGGATCCCATCCCTCGAACTGCGTAATAGTGGTTTCGGTAATCATCATGCCGGCGGAGTTCACGCCAAAATCGTCGTCGCTGGTAATCACTCCCGGAAAGCCGTCCATCAGAATGCGATTCCCGTGTTCCGGCTGGATGTCGAAGATCACGACCCAGCGCTCCCCCGCCAAATAGCTGGTCCAATTATTGTGCGCGATTACAATCCCGTGATCTTTCGTCATGCTGCCGGTGGCAATGAACGCGCTGCAATTTCCCGGAGCGGCAAGCTTCGGCGTCTTCCCCGACTCTTGCTGGTTGTTCGTGGTTGGTTTGGTCAGCGTTGGTTTGTTCCGCGTTCGCTTATTCAGCATTTGTTTGTTCAGCCAGGGCACGTAGTAGTCCGGCACTTCTTCAAACGCGTTCAGCGCCACAATGTCGTAGACATCCAGATCGACGCCGTGCGCCTTCACTCCATCAGCAATGCCTTGCAATTCCTGCTGATATTCGGCATCGATGTGCGGCCACAGGACCTTCCGCGCGGTCGTGCGGAAGAACTCCCAATCCTTTTGCGTCTGATGCGTATCGAACAGCTTGATCGCTTCCAAGGCATCTTGGATTTCGGGCGCGAGCAGATAGCCGTGCTGAAAGCCCATGTCCGAAGGCGAGCCTTCCAGATGCACATAAGTCCATCCGCCCTGCTGGAAGCGGTAAGCCTTTTGCAACCTTGCATCCGACTGATCCGCGGCCGATGCCATGACTAGGCAAAACAAAGTCAAGAAAAGCCCGAGCAAACATCGTTTCCATGGAAGAAGTTTGAACATGCGTTCCTTTCAGGATTTTTGCGTCGCGACGCAACATTCTAGCTTGTCTTTCAGATATCCGTGCGCTGTTCCGGATGCCGGCTCAAATACCAGCACGGCAGCCATCCCTCGTGCGGAAACAGCGCATTTACGCAGGTTTGAGGCTGGGGCGGATCGAAGCTGAACTTGGTCTTTCCGTTTTTCTGCAGCACCGCGTAGTAATGATTTACCGTCACCGAACCGTATGCATTGCGGTTGGTGGCCTCGCGGAAGCGAAAAATGGCATAGTCCAAACCGTACGACAGCGCTGCCGATCCGACTACGGCGAGAATCACGGCGACAAAGATTCGTCGCAGCCGCACTCTCAGGCTTGGCACAGAGGTCGATGACACGCCGCCAGATTATAACCCCGGAGCCGCTCCCGCCCGATTCTCCCGTCTCGGTAGGGGATCGGTCTCAATTTATTCTCCTACGAGGCCGTCATCCCGAAACGCGGCGTACTTCAGCCGCGTGAGGGATCTCCCATAGATACGACCAATGGGAGATCCCTTCGTTCCGCCTGAAAAACGGCTGCACTCAGGATGCCCCTGCACTATCGGCCGAAAAATTCAAATTGAGTCCCTGCCCCGGTCGCGGTGGTGTCTGTATACTCGCACATTTCAGACACTACCGTCGCGCCTACGTTGACAACATCCCCATCCGACAGGCAAACTACCGCATTCGCCGGGAGTCGTTTCTGGCGTGGACCTGCGGCTTTAAAGCGGATTCGCCTTGCAAGTCTTATAATCGCTGTGACACTTCGTCCATGGCCATGACCGAGCAACGGGTCTCGTACACGCTCGACTCCTCGTTGGAGACGATCGACAATGCGGAGGAGAAGGCCACCATCATTGCCAACGAGCTTGGTTTCCCCGAAGACGAAGTCATGCAGATTTCCATGGCTGTGCGCGAAGGCGCGGTCAATGCCGTATTGCACGGCAATGCCTATTCTCCAGACAAGAAAGTGAACCTTGCTTTTGAGCGCATCGGCGACGACTTGATCATTACCATTCGCGATCAGGGTTCGGGGATGGACCTGAGTAAGATCCCCAATCCTTTGGCCCCGGAAAACCTGCTCAAGACTTCGGGGCGCGGAATTTTTCTTATGCGCTCGTTTATGGACGTGGTTGAAATCCGACCCTCCTCAACGGGCACCGAACTCAAACTAATCAAGCACGTCCACGGATCATCCGCGGGCGGCAAGGAGGCTTCCCAGTGACCATGAAGGTAAGCAGTCGGCAGGTGGATGGAGTTACGATTGTGGATTGCAGCGGCCGCATCACCCTCGGCGAAGGCAGCGTCATTCTTCGCGACACGGTGCGCGATATCCTCGCCAAAGGAAACAAGAAGATCGTTCTTAATCTTCAGAACGTCAACTACATTGACAGTTCCGGCATCGGCGAACTGGTCAGCGCCTTCACCACCACCAAAAATCAGGGCGGCGAACTCAAACTGCTGAACCTTACCAAGAAGGTGAACGATCTGCTTCAGATCACCAAGCTCTACACCGTCTTCGACGTGAAAGACGACGAAGCCGCCGCAGTAAAGTCGTTTAAATAGAACTGCATCGTTCCGTGTTAATCGTTCGTCGTAAGATGGGTGCCCCATTTCTCGCGTCCTCTACGAGAAGTGGGGGCTTCGCCCAGTTTCATTCCGGGACAATCCACGTATTTATTTCCTCCGCTCCCAGACAAGCTCTCCCCACCATTTCTAAAATCAAGCGATGTCGCGATTAAGCTTAAAAGCTCATGTGGGGACAGCCCCCCAAGCCTGCCCTGAGCGAAGTCGAAGGGGCTGTCCAGCCGGGCAAAGCCCGGCGGCTCTGCGCCGGAAACTACCACTTGGCTTAGGAGTAATGGTCCTGATATTCGCGCCTCTTCTTCGCGCCTCAGACTGCATCCCCATTCATGAAGCCAGCCAGCATGTTGGCGAGACGAAATGTATTGCCGGCAAAGTCCTCAAAGTAAAAGTGGGTTCGAAAGGAGTTCACTTTCTCGACTTTTGCGAGGAACAGGCGGCTTGCCCGTTCACAGTAGTGGTCTTCCCTTCCGGATTGAAAGATATCGGTGATGTTCGCCGCCTGGCCGGCCGCACCATCGAAATCCACGGAGCCGTGAAACTTTACGACGGCCGGCCGGAAATTATCCTCAACCGCATCAGCCAAATCACCGGAGGCTCCGCCATGATCCCTCCCCTGCCCAAGAACTACGACGTAGAAAATCGCGGTCACTACAGCGCGGGACACCTTCGCCCAACAAAGAAACCGACAAAGGTTACGGCAACACCAAATACCACGGCCACCTACGGAGACGTGGAAGCAGCCGAGCCGCCGCAATGATGGCTGATGACCCGGCGCTTGGGTTGTGCGAACCATTCGACTGGTATATATCTGGTATATATGTTGATCGAATATGTCGAATCCCGGAATCAAGCGCGTGGCGCCGGCAATTGGATTATTTTTCGTCGCTCCGCTGGTAGCGGAGTTCTTGCTTGGCGACCTGCCAATCAAGCTGCTTGGAGCTTTAGTGGTCCTGGCGCCGATGTATGGTGGCGGCGCGTTGCTCATCCGCGAAGTCGTACGCCGTACCGGCCGGGGCTGGCCGACGATTCTGGTGCTGGCATTTGCCTATGCTGTCTTCGAGGAGGCGCTTACCACTCAGACGCTGTTCAATCCGAATTACCTCCATCTGAATCTGCATCTTCTCCAACCGGCGTACATTCCCGCTCTGGGGATCGGCGCCTGGTGGACTATATTCGTGCTCACCTTGCACACCGTCTGGAGCATTTCGGTTTCAATCGCTTTGGTCGAAGCTTTGGTGCCCGATCGCGCGACTACGCCCTGGCTCGGCGGAATCGGCCTCGCAATAACCGGCGTCTTATTCATCTTAGGCGCGGTGGCGTCTACCGCACTCGAGATCAAACAGGATCACTATGTAGCATCCACTGCACAGTTCGCCGCCGCCGCCGTTGTGTGCATTATCGCGATTGTCGTTGCGCTTCGCTTGCCTGTGCGCTCGATCGCTCACACCTCCGGATGGGTTCCCAGTCCATGGCTTGTCGGGGCCGGTGCCTTGATTGCAGGTTCCATTTTCATCATGGTCCCGAACCGGTGGGGATGGCTGGCGGTCGGAATCTATCTGTTTTTGGATTTCTTCGTGATTGCGGCGGTTTTCGTCCTGTCTCAGCGTGCCGGTTGGGACGGCCGCCATCGACTCGCTCTCGCCGGTGGCGCCGCGTTGACCTATGCCTGGCATTCCTTCCTTCAACACCCTGCCGTCGGCAGTGGAGGAATCGGATTTCGCATCGGCAACGCGATCTTCACCGCCGGCTTGGTTGTACTTCTTATCTTCGCCGCACCCCGACAGCCCAACACTGGGACGCGCACGACCTTAAGCTCCGTCGCGTAAAGCTTGCGATTCCAGCAAACCATTGCGCGTTTGTCGTACAAAGCAACTTTGAGTTCCAACCAGACATCCATTACGCGCATGCCCTGTGACATTCGCATCGGCACCTCCGGCTTCCACTACAAACACTGGAAGGGACCCTTCTATCCCGAGAAGATGCCGTCGTCGGCCATGCTCAACTTTTACGTGCAGCACTTCGACACCTTGGAGCTGAATAACAGCTTCTATCGATTGCCCACAGTTTCAGCGTTCGCATGCTGGCGCGACGCCACGCCGGAGAATTTTGTCTTCGCGGTGAAGGCCAGCCGGTTTATTACTCACAACAAAAAATTGAAAGACCCTGAAAATGCGGTCGACAATCTTCTGCCGCGAGCCGCGCATCTGGGCACGAAGCTTGGCCCGGTGCTGTTTCAACTCCCGCCAAAATGGCGCGTCAACCCCGAACGTCTGCGGAATCTTCTTCTCATTCTGTCTCCTGAAATTCGATATGCATTCGAGTTTCGCGAGCTTTCCTGGATCACCCCGGAAATCGATTCGACTCTTCGCGAGTTCAATGCTGCCTTTTGCATTTACGAACTCGCCGGATATCAATCGCCGCTGTCGGTCACCGCCGATTTCACCTACGTGCGCCTGCACGGGCCGGAAGCCGGGAAATATCAGGGGAGCTACAGCGAGCGGCAATTGTCACACTGGGCGCGCCAGATTGAATCGTGGGCCAAACAACTGCAGGCAGTTTACTTTTATTTCGACAACGACCAGGCCGGTTATGCCGCGGCAAACGCCTTGCGTTTGCGAGAGATGATCTTTGGACACAGCGCAAAACAAGCCAGCTGAGGAGAAGCAGTTCTCAGTTCTCAGTTCCCAGTTCTCAGCTCCTAGTTTTCAGCTCCCAGTTCTCAGTTCTCAGTTCTCAGTACTGGGTACTCGGTACTCGGTACTCAGTACTCGATACTCAGTTGAGATCGCACTTGAAAAACCAAGAAACTGAGAACTGAGAACTGACAACTGAGAACTGCTCTCAGACCATGCCCTTGCGCAACTCCGCCAGCGGATAGGTCGTCCCCCGCCATTCAATTCCGTCATTCCACAGCGTGAGGATCATTGAGCGCAGAAGCGTATAGATGAACAGGGCCGTACTCACCGGATGCAACAGGAAATAATATGCCGGAATCTTCAGGCGCCACGACATGCCGACATAAATTAAGAACATCGACGCTAGCGCGAGGGCGTAGGGCACCCGCGCCCATCCATGAGCTAAGAACACGCCCAGAAATGGACCAAAATTCAGAAATGCCAAGCCGAAAGCGGCAATCACGGTGCGCCACCACTGAAACGAAAGCACCGCAAAAAAGTTCTTGGTTAAATTATTTACTATTCCCCGCGCGCCCCTTGCCCATCGCAGCGAAATCAAATCTCCGCCAAATACGTTGCGCTGCGCGAATCCGGCTTTCTTCACGACCTTTCCCAGCTTCATATCGTCGAGCACTTCCATGCGCAGGGCGGCATACGTCCCCACCGATTCATAAACACTGCGCCGCACCAGGTTAAACGCGCCCACGCCCATGTGATCGTCGGTGCTGGGGTCGGCAACTTTCCAGGGACGGTGGCCAAACATAAACATGGTGTGAAAAAAAGCAATCATCATAAATTCACCTGGCCGCTTCATGATCATCCGCGGGAACATCACCACGTGATCCGCCGGCACAGCTTCGGCATAGGCTAATGCGCGGCGCAGCGAATCCGGCTTGAACAAAACGTCCGCATCGGTAAAGAGCAACCAGTCTCCAGTGGCCCGCTTCGCCGCGCTCCACATGGCATGCGTTTTCCCCAGCCAGCCCGCAGGCAGTTCGGTGTGATGAATTACGCGAAAATTCCCTGAATCCGGGTGCCCCATGTCTCGCACCTTTTGCGAGACATGGGAATTCTTCTTAACCCGTTCCATGATCTCGCCGGTTGAATCCGTGGATCGGTCGTTGACCGCGATCACTTCATAATTCTCGTAGTCGAGTGCCAACAGCGCCGTCAGCGCTTGTTCGATGATTTCCTGTTCGTTGCGGGCAGGAACAATAATGGACACGCGCGGATTCCCGGCCGTCGAAACCGGATTGCAATCCCACTCCGGTCGCGAAACATCGGCGACGCTGGGCATGCCCAAGGCTGCGTCCACAATGCGAGAAACCCACGCCAGCGCCAGAATCACTCCCGCAATCCAATAAAAATAAACCATCCCGTCTACATCTTCCCTGCAACCGACCCGCCCTCAGTCCCGACCAGCGGCGCAAACTTCATTCCATAAAACAGTATTGCCGAAGAAATTCCCATCGCGATCACCGGCAAAATAAACGCCGCTTGCAACGATCGCTTATCCGCTACCCAACCCATCATGGTCGGAGAAGGCACATCACCCAAAATGTGAATAATAAAAATGTTGACCGCCAGCGCCGTTGCGCGAATATGCGCTCCCACGGAATTGATGACCGCGGCATTGAGCGGAGCAGTATTGAACAAAAGAAAAAATGCCGCCACACCGATCGCCGGCATCATCATCGGACCTCTCACGAACAGAGCCACGATCATGACCGGCACGCCCAACAACATGCTCGCCGCCGACACCAGGTAATACGAACTCTTCATTCGCGGCAGCAGATAGTCGCCCAACCATCCCCCCGCCAGCGCAGCCAGAATTCCATCCACCACAATAATGATCCCGAAGGCAAAATTCGCCGCCTCCAGCGTATACCCTCGTTCGGTGTAGAGAAACTTCGGAATCCACACCTGGATTCCTCCCAGCGAAAATGTCATCGCCGCCATGCCCAGCGTCGAAGTGAGAAAAGCGGGATTTCGCGCCAGTCCCAGAATCGTGGAGCGTTCTGGAGTTTCCTTCAGCGAGTCAAATTGCCCGCGCTCCGGCTCCTTCAGAAAAAGAACGGCCAGAGCCAGCACAAATCCTGGAGCTGCGGCGATATAAAACGGAAATCGCCAGCCATGATGCGGCGCCAGAGACCCGCCCAGTAAATATCCCGCCGCTGAACCCACAGGAATCGCCAGATAGAAAACTCCCAAGATTCGTCCGCGTTTCCTCTCCGCGAACAGATCGGCTACAAACGTCGGAGCAATCGTGACAAATGTCGCCTCGCCCACGCCCACCAGAGTGTGCCGGATCAGCAATTCCGTGTAAGTATGCGTCACCGCAGTGAGCAGCGTCAGCCCGCTCCAGAATAGCGCCCCCAGCACAATGATCAGCTTCCGTGAGTACCGGTCCGCCAGCGGCCCCACAAATGGCGCCGCAATCATGTAGAAACCAAGAAAAGCGCTGGTCAAATATCCAATCTGGGCATTCGAAAGATGAAACTCATCCTGCACCAGCGGTTGCACCGCAAACAGCACGTTGCGGTCCACATAATTGAGCAGATTCAGCGCCGTCAGAACGATTAGCGCAGTGCGCGGTTGAAGATCAGTGTTCGCCACGGGTCGAGCGAATATAGCATGGGCTCACTCCCGCCGCCCTTTCGGCCGCGGCCATTTCGCCACAATCGTCGTCGCAATCCCGCCGCGCGGACGAAACTCTCCTTTTACTTCGGCCCACACCGGCTTCGCCCACTTCACCACATCCTCAAGCACCTGGTTGACGACATTCTCCTGGAAAATCCCCAGATTGCGGTAGCACTGCAAATACTCTTTCAACGATTTCAATTCCAGGCAGCTTTTGTCGGGCATGTAGCGAATCGCGAGCACGCCAAAATCAGGTAACCCGGTCTTCGGACACACCGACGTGAACTCCGGATCATCCACCAAAATCTCGTATCCAGGAAATTGATTGGGCCAGGTCTCAATCTCGGGAAACTTAGTGTCGAGGCCAGCAGCCGCATGCTCAGGCGTGTAACCAGGCGATTTAGACATTTCATTATTGTAGCGTTTCGAATAAGAATGCTGGATTGTAGCAATGCTCGATCGAGGGCGCATGGAATCCGTGGGATCAACTGCACCCGAAGCCGGTTCGCCCGCATCCAATTAGATACCTTTCTTGGACCTTCGCTGTATATCTGTCGCAGCCTCCAGAATGGTAAATTACTACTTACAGTTATTCCTGCCGGAGACTGAAAGACTACAGGTTGGCATCGACAAACAATTCGAAAACGCCGTCTCGCCGGCGCTGGATTTGGCTGGTCTTTGCTCTTCTCGCACTCATAATGGTGCTGTACTCCTATCTCCATCAGACTCCTTTGAAAGTACGCGCCGCGACCGTGGAACGCGGTCCCATCCGCAGTCTTGTTTCCACCAACGGCAAGGTCGAACCAATTCAAAATTTTGAAGCCCATGCGCCCATCGCGACTACGGTAAAACGCCTGCTGGTAAAGGAAGGCGACCATGTAAGGAAAGGTCAGCTCCTGCTGCAACTCGACGATGCCGACATACGCACGCAGGCCGCCCGCGCTGCCGCTCAGGTCAAGGCAGCTCAAGCCGAGCAATCCGCGCTGACCACCGGTGGCACTCAGGAAGAAGTCCTCACCTTAAATTCGCAACTCACCAAAGCCCGAGGCGCCGTCGATTTGGCGCAGCGCAATCTCGACGCATACCGCCGGCTCCAGCAGGAAGGCGCTGCGTCGCCGGGTGAAGTTCGCCAGGCAGAAGACACTTTGCAGCGCGCCCAGGCGGACCTTACCCTGGCCGAACAAAAACAGAAAGAGCGATATTCCCAGCCGGAGACGGCGCGAGTTGAGGCGCAGGGGCCGGAAGCGCAAGCCGCCTTCGACGCGGCCGAAGATGCTCTGCGCAAAAGCAGCGTACACGCTCCCTTCGACGGCATCGTTTATTCCCTCCCCGTCAAGCAAGGCGCTTTCGTTCAGGCGGGCGAGTTGTTATTGCAGGAAGCTGATCTTTCCCAGGTTCTGGTGCGCGCCTTTGTCGACGAACCAGATGTCGGGCGCCTTCACGTCGGGCAAAAAGTCGAAGTTACTTGGGACGCACTTCCCGGGCGCACCTGGACCGGCACCGTCAACACCGTTCCTTCAACGGTTAAATTGCGTGGTTCCAGAAATGTTGGCGAGACTACCTGCGTTGTCGATAACCACGATCTGCGGCTGCTGCCCAACGTCAATGTCGGCGTCACCATCGTAGTCGCCGAACATCAGAATGTCCTCACCCTGCAGCGAGACGCTCTGCGCATCGATGAGAGCAAACCTTACGTCTATAAGATTGTCGGCCATCATGTGAAGCGCCAGGAGATTGATTTTTCACTTCAAAATCTCACGCGTGTTGAAATCACTTTCGGACTTTTCCAAGGGGATGTCGTAGCCCTGCCCGCCGAGGAGTCGAAACCGCTGTTCAATGGCGCCGCCGTGAAGGTAGTTCCCTAGCGAATGATGGGAACATTGCAGTTCGCCGATCCTGCCGCGAAATGTCGCCCTCGATTCCGGCGACTATTGCTTTCGATATTCCTCGCCGCAACGGCGATTCCACTGGCGCATGCGCTTACTTCTCCTCAGGAACTTCTCGCGGCCGGTCAACTGGACGAAGCCATTCGCAACTTGGAACAGCAAATCAGCCGCGCCCCCACCGACGCCGAAGCTTACAATCTCCTCTGCCGCGCTTATTTCATGATCAATGAGTGGGATCACGGCATCTCCGCCTGCGAACGCGCCACCCAACTTGATCCTCATAAGAGTCTGTACTATCTCTGGCTCGGCCGCATTGCTGGTGAAAAGGCTGATCATGTTGGCTTCGTTTCCGCCGCGGTCCTTGTCGGAAAGGTACGGACGTCGTTTGAACGCGCGGTCGAATTGGATCCCACAAATTGGCAAGCCCGCGCTGATCTGGCGGAGTTTTATCTGGAAGCTCCGGCGATCGTCGGCGGCGGCAAGGACAAGGCTCGCCAACAAGCCGATGCGCTGCTGGCTGTGAATCCAGCGGCGGGGCACTTAGCCCTGGCGAGGATCGCTGCGAGAGAAAAAGATAACGCAAAGGCCGAGCGCGAATATCGTGCTGCCATCTCGGCCAGCAATTCCGGCGCTCGCGCCTGGCTCGATCTTGCTATTTTTTTTCGTCATACTCGCCGTCTCGAAGATATGGAACAGGCGTTGCGAACGATGGAATCCAGCCCCCTCGATTACCCGGAATCGCTGATGGATGGCGCCAGTCTTCTGCTGCACAGCGGGCAAGATTTTCCTTCGGCAATCCGACTGCTTCGCCGTTATCTGGCCTCTCCCGTGGAGGAAGGTCCGGCATTTGTGGCGCACGATATGCTGGGCCAGTTGTTGGAAAAACAAGGTGATCGTCAGGGCGCTGCTGGAGAATATCGCGCTGCCCTGGCGCTCTTTCATGCCTATGCGCCCGCTCAAGAAGATTTGAAAAAAGTGGAACGTTGATATCGAACTGCTCACTAATCCTCTGCTCTCCGTTAACCCTCTGCTCTCCGTGGTTTAGGCGATTTTAATTGCATACTTGTACATACATTTTAGTCAATAAACCGTTCCTTTAAGGAACAGTTTGTAAAGTTAGCTAGGCCCCCACGGGCCTGCCACTTACTATGGGCAGTTTTTCCTGTTGCCAGGCGTCGATTCCGCCAATCACATTGATTACGCGTGTGAACCCTGCGCGCTGCAAAAGGCTGCTCGCGAGCATGCTGCGGTAGCCGCCCTTGCAGTGAATGGCAATCCGGGCGTCATGGTCGATCTCTGGCGGAGAGACGCGGAAATTATCCAGTGGCCACCAAGTCGCGTTCTCAATGTGCGCGGCCTCCCACTCCGGTTCGCGACGCACATCTAGCACCTGCACCTCGCCTGATTTCATCCGCTCCTCAAGCTCTTTGACGCCGATCTCTGAAATTGTCGCCAGCGTAAACCCAGCTTCCTTCCACGCGGAAACCCCTCCCTCCAAATATCCGCCCACAGCTTCAATGCCAACCCGCGCCAGCCTCAGCCGGGCCTCCCCCAGCTGAGAGTTCGAATCCGCAATCAGCACCGGATGCGCGGCCAAGCCGAGTACCGTCGCCGCCCACGAGGCGAACTGTCCCGACAACGCAATGTTTACAGAACCAGGAACATGACCCGCTGCGAAGTCTTCCCCGCTTCGCACGTCGAGCGCAATCTCGCCCTGCTTCAAAACAGCATCCAACTCAGCGGGTGCAATGGCACGCAGTGGCGGCAACTCTGCCAGCGACGCAGCGCCGGTGCGATTCATTTCCGCGTCTTTGAAAAAATATTCTGGCCGCGCGGGAAGATTGCTGGTCAACTGCTGAACAAATTCTTCCCGGCTCTTGACCTGCAGCGCGTAGTTCGTCAGCCGCTCGGTGCCGATCGTCGACGAACGCTCGGCCCGCATATTCCTTCCGCAGAGAGAACCGGCGCCATGCGCTGGATAAACCAGCACGTGATCGGGAAGCGCGAGCAACTTGTTGTGCAGACTGTCGTAGAGCATCCCGGCAAGTTCAGCGGGCGTGTGCCGCGGCGACAGGTCAGGACGGCCCACATCGCCAATGAACAACGTATCTCCAGTCAAAACCGCCCACGGCTCGAGCGATTTCTCTTCACCTGTAACAACCAGGCAGATACTTTCCAGGGTATGTCCCGGCGTCTCCAGCACGCGGAGGGATGCTCTTCCAAACTTCAACTCAAATCCATCGCGCACCGGCACGTGAGCAAAGGTCGCTCCCGCTTGCGCACCGATATAAATCTTTGCGCCCGTACGAGCGGCCAATTCTTTGTGCCCGGAAACGAAGTCCGCATGCAAATGGCTCTCCACAATGTGGCGGATCGCGAAGCCGTGCTCCGCGGCCGCAGCCAGGTACAGCTCCACGTCCCGTTGCGGATCCACCACCACCGCTTCGCCTTCCGAAGCCAGCAGGTATGAAGCGTGGGCCAGGCATCCCAGATAGAACTGTTCAAAGTACATGGAAGTTCGCTCCAGTGATTCGTACCGATGGTAGACCAAATTTTATAGGACTGCCATCGCAGAAATGATCGAAAAGATGATGGTTGAAGAGATACTGATCGAAGAGATAAAGATCGAAAAGATGCTGATCGCAGAGATGATGACTCGATCAGAATCCGTCAGAACGTCGGGTCAGACCTTAAGAGGGCAGCGGCGTAATGAATTCCAGGCCGAAGCAAAATCCGTTGCGCGAGCGAACGATCGCTGTCAACCGCGAGAGAGTCGGAGTTTCGAACTCAATTTCCAATAAATCGCCTGGATTCAGCAGAATCCCCGCATACAGGACCATGCCGCCTTCGCTCAGTTCGGTGCCGCGGCCTTCGACCACGGTCGTCGAGAATCCCTTAGAGGTTACGACCCGCACCGGCATGTCAACTTCGACACGGGGCCATCGCCGTGTGCTTTCGGAAGCAGGCATACTGCCTATGATTCCTCTCGCAGCCACTTTATTCAAATTACCAAGGTGAACTGATCTTTTGCCCACCGGATTGGAAATGGCGCGGCAGAACTGCGCCGCTTTCGACGCGGATCCGGGCTGCGCAGGCTGACTCTTGTACAATTTGCCTGTGAATTTGTGCACAAAACGATGCGTGATGGCAGTCTTTGTTTTGTCGCTCGGCATGTTCACTTGGGCAGAACCGGTTGCGCAGCTGCAACCCGCGGGCTACGTCAACGATTTTGCGCACGTTCTCGACCCGACCACGAGTGCGCAGATCACAGACATCTGCCGCCAGATCGACGAAAAAGCTCACGCGCAAATCGCGCTGGTCACCATCAATTCGCTGGACGGACGCGACATTGAAAGCTACGCCGTCGATCTTTTCCATCAATGGGGTGTCGGCAATAAATCCACAAATCGTGGTGTGCTGATCCTCTACGCAATAAAGGATCACCGCGCGCGCATTGAAGTGGGGTACGGTCTGGAACCGATTTTGCCGGATGGGAAAGTTGGCAGCTTTCAGCGTGAGGCTATCCCGATCATGCGCAACGGCAACTATAGCCAGGCGCTGTTGTTGGTCACAAGCCGCGTTGCGGATGTGATTGCCGCCGACGCTGGAGTTCAACTCACAAATTCGCAGCCGCGCGCTCCCACGCAGCCAGAACCCGAGTCCGGCGGCGGATTGTCTCTCGGCGGCATCATCGCAATCATTGTCGTTATACTGATCATCCTCTTCACTCCGTTACGCAGCATCCTGTTCTGGCTTCTGTTCTCGCAGGTTTTTGGTGGACGCGGCGGCGGTTTCGGTGGAGGAGGATTCGGCGGTGGTGGCGGCGGATTTGGTGGTGGCGGCGGGTTTGGTGGATTCGGTGGCGGCAGCTCCGGCGGCGGCGGAGCCAGCAGCAGTTGGTAGCAAACGAGGGCGCAATGGCATCTGCAACTTTTCCTGTTTCTACAAATGTCCCTGAAGACAAAATCGAAGAGTTTGTGCGGCGCCTGCGCGATGCGGCCGGTACGAATGCCGGCACGAATCTGGAGAGCATCATTCTCTTCGGCTCGTCCGTATCAGGCGATTTTCATCCCGGACTTTCCGATCTGAATGTGTTATGCATCTTGCGCGAATGCTCGTTTGCCGCGTTGCAGGCGCTATCGCCGGTGGCGAGGTGGTGGGAGAAGCAGAAGCAACCGCCGCCGCTTTGTATGACTCGCAAAGAACTCGACCGATCGACTGACGTCTTTACCATTGAACTGCTCGACATGCAGCAGCACCATCGCGTGCTGTTCGGCGAAGATGTGGTGCAGGGCCTGCGAATTTCCATGCACGTGCATCGCGTACAAGTGGAATACGAGCTGCGCGAAAAACTGATCCTGCTTCGCCAGCAGGTTCTTTTGGCAAGCGGGAACGAATCGCGAATGTGGGAGCTGCTGCTGCATTCCGTTCCATCGTTCGGCACGCTATTTCGCCATGCTCTGATCGCGCTGGGCGACAACTCGCACGCACACCGGCGCGAAGCCGTGGAAGCGTTAGCAAAGCGCGTGGCCCTCGATTCTGCCGCGATCCAGCAGGTTCTGGACGTTCGCGAGCACAAAACCGATCGCAAGAAGATCGATATCAACGACATTTCGGCTCGCTACCTGGCGGCGATCGAGAAAGTCGCAGCCGCAGTAGACGAGGCATTAGACTCAGATGCATCCGGTCGCGCGTAACCGCATCTCCATTTGATCAAGAGGAGGAGTTTATGGGTAAAGTTTTAATCGCGGTAGTCGTCATTCTGGTGATTGTTCTGGTCGTCGTGCTGCTTTTCTTCGGGCAATACGTTGGCGTGAAGAACACGCTGGTGACCAAAAATGAAGCTGTGAAAAGCGCTTGGTCTCAGGTGGACATTGTGCTGCAAAGGCGTGCCGATCTCATCCCCAATCTGGTTGAAACCGTCAAAGGCTACGCGAAGCAGGAGCAGACCGTGTTTGGCGACATCGCCAAGGCGCGTTCGCAGTTACTTTCCGCGAACACTCCGCAGGATAAAATCGCCGCCAATGGACAACTCGACGGAGCGCTCGGACGCTTGCTGCTGATCGTGGAGAATTATCCGCAACTGAAATCCAATGAAAATTTCCTGCGATTGCAGGACGAACTGGCGGGAACGGAGAACCGCATTGCCGTCGAACGCAAGCGTTACAACGACACGCTGCAAGACTACAACACGTACGTTCAGCAGTTCCCTAACAGTATTTTTGCAGCCTGGGCTGGATTCAAACCGAATGAAGCTTACTTCGCCGCGTCGGAGGGAGCGCGAGAAGTTCCCAAGGTGAATTTCGCAAATCCCAGCACAGCCACACCGCCGGGAAGCCCACAACCGGTACCCGCGCACTAAACGCGGTTGCGAACAAACAAGAGGCGGAGACTGCTTGGAAGCAGTCTCCGCCTTTTTTTTATACTTGCATTCGGTCGCGTTCAACGTCTGGTGCCGATCTTCTCGGCCGACAGTCTAGTGCCGATCTTCCTAGTGCCGATCTTTCTAGTGCCGATCTTCGTGGCTGTGACGCCAATTCCAGTACGCTTGCTGATCTCTCTTCTTGAGGTGTTCGAAATCGACATAAGCTACATGTCGACCTTCCAGCCAGTGCCGGTACACATCATCCTCAGCCCGATCCCAGTTGTGATAGTCCTTGTGGTAGGGGTCGTACACGCGTCGCACCTGTTCCTCATGCCGTTCGTGATCATCTTGCGGACCGGCCATAGCAAAGGCGCCCAGCGGCGCCATCAGTGCGGCGGAGAGAAACAGCGACGCGACATACTTTTTTCCACAATGCATAGTTCTTCCTCCAGTAGTGGCCAACTAGGATGAAGTCGGGGAGTGTGGGGTTGGAATCGAAATACACGTAGATGCGCCCTCTGCGACCGTCAGTTTGCGCAGGTCGACCGGAGCGTCGCTACGAATTCAGCTTCTCGAGTACGGCACTCATTCCTTCGGCAAATTCGTCCTGTGCAGGAATCAAACTCAAGATCAAATGACCGTCGCTGGGAAAATCATAGAAGTGACCGGGATGGACCAGCACCGATTTTTGGCGTAGCAACTCGATCGCTAATTCCTCGTCGGAACGAGTCACGGGGACACGCAGCACGGCGTACCATCCCCCTTCAACCATCAATCGCTGACAGGCTTTCTGCGCGGCAAGTTGGCGATCGAGTTCCGCTAAATTCGCTTTGACCTTTTTCAGCAACTGCGCGTGAATGCTCTTCCTTTGCGCCAGCAATACCGGTATCGCCCACTGTACGGGAGCATTCATCGAGAGATAAGTATCGGCAATGACCTCCAGGCGGCCCGTTGCCTCTGCAGTTTCGGCCTTGGGACCACCGATCACCACCCACGCAACTTTCATCTGCGGCAGCGCGGCAATCTTTGACAGGCCGCTGAGCGTAAAGGTCAGCACCTCGCCGTTCTTCGCGAAACTGGAAGGCAATGTTTTTCCTAAACCGTAGTCGAGAAAAACTTCATCTGCAATCACGGCCAGCCCGTGCGTTCGGCAAAAAGAATTCAGCATCTCCAATTCCGCGGCCTGCACATACGACCCTGTGGGATTGTTGGGATGCACTACAACCACGCCTCGGGATCGCGCGGTGAGGGCCTTTTCCAGCGAGGGAAAATCCATTTGCCATCCGTGATCGTAGATCAGCTCATAGGGCACGAGCTTCACATCATTCAGATCGGCCAGAAACTCAAACAGCGGATAGCTTGGCTTTGGCACCAGCAACTCTTCCCCGGCATTGCACAGCAACCGAAAAACGAAGGAATATCCCTCGCTGGTGCTGGTTGTGAGAATGATCCGCTCCGCGTCCACATCGTGGACTTCATGCTCTTCGCGGTAATACGCCGCTATTGCCTCCCGCGCTTCCGGCAGTCCCTTGGATTGTGGATCGTAATCGAGCGCGCGGGGCGAGGACAGCGCCTGCAGAATTTTCACTTCCTCATAATGCAGCCCCGCCCGCGTGGGATTTGAAAGCGTAAGATCGAAAACTTTTTCGCCGTTCGCACGAACTTCCAGCAGCGCTTGCGTGAAGCGATTCTGCGTCAGCTTCCAGCTGGTCCGATCAGAAAACATGAATGGATTTTATGCGATGGATTGAGGAAGTGGGAAACAGTGTCGCGGCCACACTCGTAGGAAAAGGGTTACATGTTAACCCTGGGAAAGCACGCTCTAGAAAGACAGGTGAACTTACCAGCGCGTCCCGCGGAACATATTTTTCAAAAACTCAGGCGGCGCGCCGCGGCTAAGATTGCCCTGTACCCTCCGTCCCTCGAGACTGGGCCAGTCACGAATTCCGACTGCCGGACACAATAGACCCTTAGCATCCGGCCGCAGCAACTGGCGCAGCGTCTGCACTCCATAGAACAATCCTTCGCCGGAATTTGCCGCCACAATCAAATGCGACTTGTCGGAAAACAACAGGTAGCCGTCTTCACCCACGACATCGTCAGCCCTGAGTCCGTTGCGCGCCAGGAATCGGCGCACGCGAGCATCCTGCAAGCGAGCCAGCACGATCGCGCCGCCCTCGGCCTTGCCTGCGGCCTTCATGCCCAAAATGTCGAGTTTCAAGCCCGTCTCGTCGGCGACTTCTTCCGCCAGGGTTTCGGCGGCAATGCGATCTTCCGATTGATGTCCGCGCAGAACAAAGATCTTCGTGCGCGGCCCAACTTGAAATCCGCCGTCGCGCAGTCGCACTTCTTTTGGCGCCGGCACCAGCTTCAACTGCGCCCGGCCATCGGAATCGAGCGCCCAAAGCGTCGATGCACAGATCAACACACAGGAGACAAGCCACAAAAGTCGCTTATTCATTCAGATCCTTAACTGCAAAACTCAAGTCCATATTGTACGCGCAATCCGATGGTAAAGTGTGATGAAACGCAATCGATTTTTCGCCGTCGAGGCCGTAACTTTTATGATTCCCGTCAGATTTCCAGGACCGATTCTTGAGGCCCATTCCTGAGGAACGATCTGTTGCGCCTTCATACGCGCCAGACTATTTGAATGCCTCCTTATTTACCACATAAGGCATCTGGGCAACGTCGCCGCCGTAGTTGCCCTCCAGCACATCGATCAGGCCCTGTGCGCAGCGTCCGGCCATGCCCTTGTCGGGATCGGTAGACAGCCGAGTGATTCGCGCTGCGCTGGCAAAATGCGGAAACAGCCGGCAACGGTCGGCAATTGCGGGATCGCGCAAGGGCGAATCCGACGGCAAGGGTTCCTTCTCATAAACGTCTAAGGCAGCGCCCGCGATCCAGTTCTCCCGCAGAGCTCTCGCCAATGCTTTCTCGTCGACCACCGGCCCTCGCGAAGTATTGATCAAATACGCTGTGGGCCGCATCAGACGCAAAGTCTTCTCGTTGAAAAGATGATAGGTGGGCGTCGCGCTGTCTTCGGCGCGGAGCAGGGGTACGTGAACGCTGACAAAGTCGGCGCCGTCAAGCGCTTCTTCAAAAGGAACGTACCTGATCGAAACCTTTTCTTTGCTCAACCCGCGCGAATGCCGCAGCTCATTCACTTCCTGAATGGTCCGCACGAATGCCTGATTCTCATACGCCGGGTCGTAGCACAAAACATTCATATCGAAGCCGACGCTTTTCTTGATCATCGCCAGCCCAATGCGTCCGGTGCCGATCACCGCCAGGGTCTTGCCAGTAACTTCGTCTCCCAGGAATGGCAAGTAAGGATGCCAGTATCCCCATTGGTTGTCGCGGGTCAGATGCTCGGCAGTCCACATTTTTCGAGCCAGAGCGCCCATCATAAAAAAAGCAAACTCCGCCGTCGCTTCGGTGAGCACGTCGGCAGTGTGAGTGAAAGGAATTTTGTAGCGGTTGGCATCGGCGCGGTTGATGTTGTCAAATCCCACGGCAATCTGCGCCACAACTTTCAATGTGCCCTTGCCGGCTTCAAAGACTTCCGCATCGATGGGATCGCGCAGAGTGGTGATCAGCCCGTCAATGCCGGACCCCACCTTGTCGATGATCAAACTCTTTGGCGGAGCTTCCGGCCGCGGATACACTTCCACTTCGTAGCCGCGCTTGCGCAGCAAGTCAATCGCTTCGCCGATGTCGCAAGTGGCAAACACGCGAATTTTATTGTCCATTTTTTTGGGAAATCTTTCCTAAGAATCAAAACTGGTGTGCTCTGGCTTCGAACCCTCTGGCGCCGGCCGCAGACGAACCAGAGATATCATACGCGGGGGTGTGATTTCCGTCACAGAGTCCGGAACTGCGCGTGGCTACAATGAAGTGTTCGATATCTCATGAAAAGGAGGCGCCTGTGACCCGCTTTACACTGGTTCTTCCCGCGCTTTTCCTCTTATTTCTCTTAGCATCGGCGCTACCCGCGCAGCAGAACTCGGGCGCAACACCGCCGAAAACTTCCATCTATTCTGCCATTTCGGTGGAAGCCACGCGGCAGCCAAACCCAGTAAAGTCCACGCCCGAATCGTTAGCCCGTGCCAAGAAATGGTGGACGCTGGATTGTGAAATGTGCCATGGCAAAGACGGCAACGGCAAGGGCGAAACTGCCAAGGACATGAAACTTACGATTGTCGATTTCAGCGATCCCGCGACCCTTAAAGACCGCACCGACGGCGAAATCTTTTACATCATTAAGAACGGACACGAGGATATGCCCCCCGAAGGCCAGCGCGTCAAAACGGAAGAAAATTGGGATTTGGTGAATTTCGTTCGCTCGCTCGCCAAGAATAAGCCCGAGGCCGCTCAGGGAAACTAGCGCGCGGTTGTTTGAACCGGCCTGCGGTTCTTTATACCGCTCTGCGCCAGCGTGCTCGCGAACTCGAAGCGGAAGTTTCACCGTCGCCGAGTAGTCCAATCACGCCGCGCAGGCTCTCCCACGCCGCCTGATTGAGCGAAGGCTCCGCGCTTACGAGATCGCGAATCATGTTCCAGGCCGCCAAGTTGAGTGCGCCGTCTGGCGGCATTCCCATAGCCAGCGACACAGCGCACTGCGGACAAAAACAAATCCTCTGGGCCCCCGACTTCTGCCGCGGCTTAACTCCCACCGTCTGCGCGAACATGTAGACCGCGACCGACTTGTGTGCCGTTTCGATCTCCCGCCTGCAGCGCAGACAAGTTATTGGTTGCATGAATTGCTTCCTGACAATTGATTAAAGTGCTGGACTACGACTACTCTCAGGCAGCCGTTGGCCGGCAGCAAGTACGAAGAAAGATTCCGGCCGTTGAGCATGCGAATGAATCTCAACGGGCTTTTTCTTTCAGCCGGATTGTTCACACTAAGTCCTAACCAGGATTTCCACTCCAATCGCCATTGAACTTTTCTATTGACAACTTCTCGATCTATCTGTTACATGTTGTAACGCTACAATGACTAACACACGCCAGGCACGTCTAAAGAATTTGGGAGAAGTGGAACAGGCGGTCATGGATTACATCTGGAGCCACGGTCCATCTACTTCGGAATCTTGCCGCGAGGCGCTGGCCGCCACTCGCCCCATGAAAGATTCGACCATTCGCACGGTTCTGCGCAGGCTGGAAGAAAAAGGCTATCTCACGCACCAGACCGAGGGCCGCACATTCATCTATCGAGCCGCGGACGCGCGGCAGAGTGTTGCTGTGCGCGCGGTAAAGGGCATCATCGACCGCTTCTGCGGCGGATCGGCGGAGGAACTCGTTCTTGGCATGGTCGACGGCGCCGTGCTCAGCCGCCAACAGTTGGAGCGCTTGGCGCGAAGGATTTCCGAGAAAACGCTCGAACAAAACACGATCGATCAAAAAACGGGCGACGAAAAGATGTCGGGATATAAATCGGCCGACAAAAAGGAAAAAAAGCTATGACGCTTTTCACCGCGCTTCCAGCGTCTACCGAACTACTAATACAGCTCGCGAATTCCGCCGCCCGCGCTCTTGTTCTGAGCCTGATTGTTGCGCTGGCATTGGTCGCCTTCCGAGTGAAGAGCACCCCGCTGCGTTTGTTCACCTGGACTGCGGTGCTGTATGCCGCCCTTGCTATGCCCTTGTTGCAATGGATGCTGCCGTCCTTGCCGATTCATGAACCGGCATTCCTTCAGTTTGAGATTCGGCCGCCTGCAGCGGCGCATCAGGCACCAGCGACGCGAGTGGCCACAGCCGAGCGCATCGCCGCAACTGCGAATCCCCCGGCCGAAACTTACACTCAGTCTCAATCGTTCCCGGAAAATGTTCCAGCGTTGGCGCGAGTTAGCACTCTCAGCGCCACAACAACCCCTGCAACGTCCTCAGCCAGATCCCGGTCGAAGCTTCCCTGGAACGCGCTCGCGGGCGCGATTTATCTCCTCACAACTCTGATTTTTCTTGCCCGCTTTTTCGTAGGGCTGTGGTTTAGCCGCCGGCTCAAGCAAGCAGCGCAAACAATCCGTGATCCACTGCTTAACAGCAAGCTTGCCTGCCGCGCCCGAGCAACGGCGCTCAATTCTATTCCGCACGCCGCCGAGAGCAACTTTATTTCGGTTCCGCTTACCCTCGGAGCGTTGCGCTCTACGATTTTGCTGCCCACTGACTGGCGCGAATGGGACGAGGGCAAACTCGACGCCGTGCTGGCGCACGAAGTTTCGCACGTAGCGCGTCGCGATCCGCTCACACAGCGAATTTCGCTTCTGCATCGCGCGATCTTCTGGTTCAGTCCACTCGCCTGGTGGCTCGACCGGCATTTGGCTGAACTGGCGGAACAGGCCAGCGACGAGGCGGCTTTATATTGCGGCGCTGATCGCAAGGATTACGCCAGAACCTTGCTGGCGTTCTTTGAAAGCTTGCAGAAGTCGTCGCAGCGAGTGCGGTGGCAAGGGGTTGCGATGGCCAAAGCGGGTCAGGCCGAAGCAAGATCAGCCGAAGAAAGATTAGAAAGAATTCTTTCCTGGAAGGGAGCCGTCACCATGGGCATGAAGAAATCCATTGCAGCGCTTGTTCTCGCTCTCGCTGTTCCTCTGATTTTTGTTGCCGCTTCGGCGCGTCCGGTGAACGGACGTTCGCAAAGTGCGGAAGTTGGCCACACCCAGGCGCCACCCCCGGCCCAAGCTGAACCATCGGCCACGCCAAGCGCGGCTCCGTCTGCGAAACCAAACGCAGGAGTAGAACCTGCGATTGCTCCACCTTCTGATGACATAACCGGACAGATACCGAGCGAGCCGGCTTCTGCTGCACCCGCAATTTCAATACTGGGGACCGGCGTGACAGGTGTAGCACCAATCGCGCCGGTCGGACCTGCTGCGCCCGTAGCGGCAATCGCGCCGGTAGCGCCGGTTGCATCCGTTTGGCATGGCGGTCAGTCGAATTCCTCAGGCTCATCCCCTGGCTCCGGCTTTTCTTACCGCTACGGCTGGGACGATGAACAGCGCTTCGTCATCGTCTCCGGGAAAACCGATTCATTCACCATGTCCGGTTCAGCGAAGGATGCGCGGCATGTGGAGAAACTCAGAAAAAATATCCAGGGCGACTTCATCTGGTTTCAGCGCGACGAAAAATCCTACATTGTTCGCGACCAGGCCACGATTGACCGCGTCAAGAAACTCTGGGAGCCGCAAGAGGAGCATGGGAAAAAGCAGGAAGAACTCGGCAAGAAGCAGGAAGCTCTGGGCAAGCAACAGGAAGATCTCGGCGCAAAAATGGAACAGGTCAAAGTGAATGTTCCCGACATGACAGCGGATCTCGAAAAACTGAAAGCGGAATTGAAGGAACTTGGGGCAGGCGCAACCGTCGACCAGGTCGGCCATATTCAATCCGAGATTGGGGAGCTGCAGAGCAAGATCGGCGAACTGCAATCGCACGCCGGCGATCAGCAAAGCAAGCTGGGCGAATTGATGAGCGCTCTCGGAGAGCAACAGGGCAAGCTAGGCGAAGAGCAAGGTGAATTGGGCCGCAAGCAGGGCGAGCTGGCGCAAGATGCTTCACGCAAGATGAAGCAGATCTTCGATGACGCAATTGCCAAGGGAATTGCGCAACTCGAGATGTAAACAGAAAATAGTTTCCCGCCAGCAACAGCGTGCCGCATCAAGATGAAACCTAAGCATAGGCCGTTCCTTCCTGCGGTTCTGTGCGAGATGTGGCGGAGGGTGCCGTTTGGCGGTATTCTTCCGGCAGGCCGCTTTCAATCGCGGCCCGCACTTTTTCCATAAGGCAATCGCGGCTTCCGAAATCTTTGGGATCGATGGGCGGATGAAAAATCACTTTCACCCTGCCCGGCCGGATGGCAAATCTCGCCTTTGGCATGGTGTAGTGGGTGCCCACAATCGTCATGGGAATCACCGGAACTCCGCACTCCATTGCCAGATAAAATGGTCCCTTTTTGAATGGAAGCAGCTTCCCATCGAAGGAGCGCCTGCCTTCCACATAGATCGTCATGTTCACGCCTTGCTCAACCACCACCGACCTCGCCGCTCGAACAGCTTCGATGCCGGCGTCGCGATTTCCGCGGTCCACGGGCACCAGCGAACCCATGCGCATGGCGCGACCGAGTATCGGAACTTTAAACAATTCTTTTTTCACCATCACCGATGTGCGCCTGGGAATCAGCGGAATCTGTATTGGTGGATCGAGGTTCGACACATGGTTGGTCATGAAGATGTAGCTGCGCGCGTGGTCGAACCGGTCGAGTCCTTCGCTCTCAACTCTTACGCCCGTAATCCACACGCCCCACCACGCGCCCCACATAAATAGGCGATACAGAACGCGCACATCGCCCATGATGAAGCTGGCGGGGAAGCCAATGATCGCAGCCACGGGTGCGGCCAGCGTCCAAAAGATCAGCATAAGCACGGTGCGGATCATTTTGCGGTTCCTGTCGCTCCTGTCATTCCTGTCGTTCCCGCAGCTCCCGCCCTTTCGTCGCCGGAACTCTGCGCTTCACCTTTCAGCCAGGCCATGCGGCGTGCTCGTCGACGGTCTGTCACCTGGTCAAGGTCCTTCACTTCATAGGAAATTTCCTGATGGCTACCGACCTTCCATTTCAGTTCGCGATCTCCACCGCGACGCGACCGAACTCTTAGAGTAAGCGTGTCGCCCGGATTCAGCGCAGCTAACTGCTCGCGAGACTCCTGACCGGCAGCCCTGCCCTGCAATTCAATAATGATGTCGCCGACTTGCAGGCCCGCGTGCTCGGCCTCGCTGCCGGGCGTCACTTCGCTCACTGACATAGGACCATCGAAGTTTCGCGACGCTGTGAATCCTGCGTCCGCAACGGTATTTGGGAAGGACTCCACGCGTAGCCCCACGGACCGAAAGACATCATCCCAGGGGATCTCCTCGGTTCCGGATACATACTTTGTAAAAAACGACGTCAGGTCCGAATGACTGACAGCATCGGCGGCTTCGAGAACTCCCGCAGAATCATTGTAGAAACGACCCTTCTTCGCATAGTTCTCATTCATCCATTGCATCACTTCGCGCAGCGAAGCCCGCCCGTCACTCGCTTCACGCACTGCTAAGTCAAGCATCACGCCCAGCAGTTCGCCCTTGTTGTAATAAGAAACGCTGCGGGCAGGACGGTGATAATAACCGTAACCTTCCAGCCACGCATCGAGACTAGAGTCTTCAGCGGACTGAGTGAGGTGCGCCGGTCGCCGCTCCAGTTCGGTGATCTGCTCGCCCAATTGATAGAGATATTCCTTTTCATCGAGCAGTCCGGCCCGCAACTCGACGATTCCTTCAGCCGTGCTGGTTACGCCTTCGCAGAACCAAAGCGCACGCGTGTAATTTTCTTTCGTGTAGTCGACTGGCTCAAGGGTCTGCGGGCGAATGCGTTTGACATTCCAGAGATGAAAGAATTCGTGAGCCGTCACCCCGTTCAACGCGTCCAGAGATTGTTTCATCGAGGGCGCATTCAGATCGATGGCCGTCGAGAATGCGTGCTCCATGCCGCCGCCGCCCGAGCCGTGCGGAAAATGATAAATGAACATGTAATTCTCGAAGGGACGATCGCTCATCCAGCTGGTCGCAGCGGCGACAATCTTATGCAGCGCGGCAACAATTTTCGTCATGTTATAGTCGGCGCTATCGGCGTCGACAATGACGCGATAATGCCCGCCGCCTTCGTCGAAATCGGATTCCTGAAACGTTCCGATCTCTACGGGAGAATCGACCAGGCGGTCATAATTTTGGGCAGTGAACTCAGCATCAGCGATTGATGCCAGAGGCGTAGCGATGCGCCATCCTTTGGGAATGGAGCTGAAACGCACGTCCATCGGGGCAGATCGAGCGTCCACCGGATACATGAGAAGCTCCGCCAGATTGAAGAAGGCGTGATGCGAATTCAATTGCGCATTGAACGGACCCGGCGAGTCGACATAAATTTGATATTCCACAATCGCGCCGCCGCTCGCGCCTTCAATCTGCCACCGGCTTATGTTGACTTCGCGTACCAGTAAAGGATTGCCAGCGCGATCCTTGGCGCGCACCCAGTTCACGTACTGCGCGAAATCGCGAACTTGATAAAGCGCATTCCAAACCGGAAGCTGAAGTTCGCGTTGCGCCGTTCCTGCAGGCAGAAACATCTGCACTGCAACCAGATGCTGCTCGGGCGAAGAAAGCGATACGGTATAGGCGATCGACGCTTGTATCTGAGCCGCCGATGCAACCAACAGGGCAAGGCTGACGATGGCAGCGCAAAGGGCCAACCGCAAAGCTGGACGAATCCTCGGGAGTGAATTCATCGCTGCGCTGCCAGCTCCCGTAACCGTGCGGGCAGCTTCTCGTAGATTCCGCCAAACCCGCCGTTGGAAAGAATTGCTACCACATCGCCGCTGCGCATTTCGGGAGCGACGCTTTGCACAATCGAATCGGCGTCGGTCAGAAGCCGTGCTCGTCGCCCGTTTTGCTGGATTTCGGCGGCCAGCGCAGGCAACTCCAGCCGTTCATTTTCCGGGACGGCTTCCGAGCGGAACACTCCCGCCACGATCACCTCGTCAGCCTGAGCCAGGCTGCGCGCCAAGTCGCTTTGCAAAACGCGGCGACGCAACGTGTTCGATCGTGGCTCCAGGATCGCCCACAACCGCGCATTAGGATAGCGCGCCCGCAACGCTTTCAACGTTCCCGCAATCGCCGTGGGATGATGAGCAAAATCGTCAATGATGGTAATCCCGTTCACCTGTGCCTTGACTTCGAGCCGCCGCTTCACGCTCTTGAACGTTTTCAGCGCCGCTGCGATTGCGTCTTTCGAAACGCCGCACGAAGACGCGAGGGCGGCTGCGGCCGTGGCATTCCACACGTTGTACTCGCCTCCCAGAGCAAACTCCAACTCAGCCCACAGTTCGCCGCCGTGCATCACGGTCCATGAAGTGCGAGTAGGTTCGAGGCGCAGATTCGTCACCTCCCAATTCGAGCGCGATCCGGCGCCGTAGCGTTCCACGGGACAAAAAGCCTTAGCCAGACAACGTTCCAGACTCGCGCTCTCGCTTGCTTCTCCTGCCGCACCGTCAAAGGCGACGATTCGCCCGCGGCGCGGAATAAGATTCACCAGGCGCTTGAACGCGGTTTCGACAGCGTCAAGATCTTTGTAGATGTCGGCGTGATCAAACTCCACCGAAGTTAGAATCACAGCGTCGGGAAAGTAGTGCAGGAACTTCGGTCCCTTATCGAAAAATGCTGTATCGTACTCGTCGCCTTCCAGAATGAAATGCTGGCCAGCGCCGAGATGAAAACTCGAACCAAAATTCTCGGCGATGCCGCCGATTAGAAATGAAGGTTGCAATCCAGCATAGTGAAAGATCCATGCCAGCATCGACGTCGTCGTAGTTTTGCCGTGAGTTCCTGCAACCACCAGGACTTCCTTGCCACGAAGAAATTCATCGTGCAGCAACTGCGGCAACGAACAGAATGGAATGCGCTGATCGAGCACTTCCTCGAGTTCTACATTCCCTCGCGAAATGGCATTGCCGACCACGACCAGATCAGGCCGCGGATTCGAGTTTTTCGCATCAAACGGCTGTGCCAGCGGAATGTCCAATTCGCGCAGAAAATCTGACATGGGCGGATAAGCCGCGGCATCCGATCCGGTTACTCGAAAGCCGCGCTGCTTGAGCATTCCCGCCAAGGAGGCCATCGCCGTGCCGCAGATGCCGATCAAGTAAATGTGTTTGCTTTCGCTCATCTCATGATTCTTCAAAAAGCGCGTTTATTCGGAGACCGCTGATTCCAGTATTCTCAACGCCACCTGTCCGCCCCGCACAGTCAGTTTTGCGCGGACTCCAAACGGAAGCGTAATGTTGCCCGTGCTAACGTGTCCCGAGCGAACTCCATAAGCAACGGGCACTCCCAGGTCGCCGACAATCCGGGTGACAACGTCCGGCAGAGTGTAATCCTGATTCGCGGTCTGAACGCAGTCGAGCATTTCGCCAAAAACAATGCCGCGCACCTGATCGAAATGCCCGCCGAGTTTCAATTGCATCAGCATGCGGTCGATCTGGTACGGCTTGGCGGCAATGTCTTCCAGGAACAAAATCGTGCCCGTCGTTTGGATTGCGTAGGGCGTGCCCAGCGATGCGACGAGAATCGAGAGGCATCCGCCATACAAAATGCCCTCGCCATCGCCCTCGACTAGTCCGCTGACCCCCGCTCCCAGAGCGACTTCCCAGGGCATCGTGTTCGCAAGCGCCATCTGCCATGAGCCCGTGTCAACTCCGTTTCCGTGCGCCCAGTCCTTGGCCACCATAGGGCCATGGAAAGCAACCATACCGGCGGCATCGTGAAAATAAGTCAGCAGCGTGGTGATGTCGCTATAGCCAACAAAAATCTTTGGATGTGCCTCAACTTTTTCCAGATCAACTTCCTTCAGCAGGTAGTTTGCGCCATAACCACCGCGCGCGCACACAATCGCTCGCACATCGTCGCGCACGAACATTTCTTCCAGCTCGCGCGCCCTTCGCTCCACCGATCCAGCAAAGTAAAGATCCTTTTCGAGGATCGAATCGAAATAAAACGGACGATACCCGGCCCTTCTTAAGGCTGCGCAACCGGCTTCCAGCTCCGCAGGTTTTACATTGCTGGCGGGCGCGACAATGCCCACGGTATCTCCTAGGCGAAGGGCTGGTGGTTTGACGGGTTGGAAGCGGGAAGACATTTATTGAATAGACATGAATTCAATGCTGTCCGACGGATGCAACCGAGCAACCAGATTTTCAACTCAGAAAAAACTCTCCCCGGCACAATAGCCGCGCCGGACCTCGCAAAAAGATAGTGCCGCCTTCCCTGCGCAAAGTTTGCGTTCCGCCGACCGCGCGCACGTTCACTGGAGAATCCGCGCGCCCCGTAGCCAAAGCCGCCACCGCCGCGGCACAGGAACCAGTACCTGAAGATTGCGTTTCTCCCACGCCGCGCTCAAAAAAACGCGCGCTCACATCGTGAGTGCCGTCGATCGTGACAAACTCCACGTTCACACCATGCTTAAAATGCGAACTGCGCTGAATTTCCGCAGCCTGTGACTGCCAATCTTCCGCGAAGGTAGGCACAAACACCACGTAATGCGGATTGCCCACGGATACTGGGATTCCGCGCACTTCGCCTGCGCGCGTCGCCAGGCAGACTTCGCTTTTAACGATCGCCTCGCCCATTCCAATTTCAAACTCGTACTCGTAGTCATGGTGCGAAGTCAGAATACAAGTCTTCAACCCGGCACCGGTTTGAATCTTAATTTCCTCTTTTTTCTGCTGGGAGCATACGTAAGCGGCGACGCAGCGAGTGCCGTTGCCAGAAATTTCCGCTTCAGAACCGTCGGCGTTGATGAGTCGGATTTCGACGTCAGCCGACCCATGCGGCAGCATCCACTCCACGCCGTCGGCGCCAACTCCTTCGTGGCGATCACAAATGCGTTTGGTGAGAACGTGAATGTCCACTCCAGTTGGAATCAGAGCGTTCTCAATCAACAGGAAGTCATTGCCGCAGGCGCTGGCTTTCACGAATGAAATCGTAGGCAAGCCGGAGTTCACTCGCGCTCCACCCGGCCGAGCGAAGTCACTGTGCCCAGCACCGTCGACGCTTTTAATAGCCGCAGCAATTCCAGTTGTTCGCGGTTGCACCCGTCCACATCACATTGAAGCCGGATATGCTGACCCGTGCTGGCGCTGTTCACGTTCTGCATCAGCCGGTGTTGGCCTTCCAGGATGCGGTTCACTTCGTTGCTAACCTCTTCGACGCTGGCTCCGGTGACTTCATAACTTGAAAGCAGCATTTTCAGGTTGAATGTCTCTTCCAAATGCCCCAGAACGAACAATGCCGCCAGTACCATCCCGGTGGCGAAAACAGCAGTCAAGTAGAGGCCGCCGCCGGCGGCCATGCCGATCGAGGCCACCACGAAAAGCGTAGCTGCCGAAGTGATTCCAGAAGTCAGGCCTCGGGTATGCAGAATCGATCCCGCTCCGATGAATCCGATTCCAGGAATAATCTGGGCGGCAATTCTCGCCGTGTCAGAGGGTACGCCAGCCAATGCAGCCGAGAGGACCGTGAACAACGCCGCGCCGAAACAAATGAACATATTCGTGCGCAAGCCGGTGGGGCGATGATTCAATTCCCGCTCGAGCCCGATGACGCCGCCGAGAATCGCGGCCAACACCAGTCGCACCAATGAGCTTCCGACGATCCCGCTCGACATCTCCTGATGCAGCAGATCAATCCAATGTTGCCAGCTCATGCGTTGCATACGCCTGCCGAAACAGGCTTCCGATGCCGGATTCTATCATCGGACTCCCGCGCTATCGCGTTACCTGCGTGATTACCGGCCGCGGTAAAGAAGAGCTGGCGCCTGACCGCTTGCATGAATTTCCAGCAGCGCCTCCAGATGCCGCGCTTGCGCCGCCTGCCATACCCGGTCGCCCTGAAACGCCACCACATAATCGGCGTATTTCGCAGGATCGGCGAGGGCCCGCTCCCACAGGCCGTCGGGATCGGATGGCTGCTTCCAAACCCGATGATTGCCCTCATTGATCACGCGCTTCAGAGGAATCCCAGCCTGCTGCAGCGCGCCCACATGATCTCCCAGATACATGAGCAGCGTTGAATTGGGCGGCAGCTTTCGCAGCCAGATCGCAAGTTGAGTTTCGAGTTGATTGCGAGTACGCATGTTGACCTGTGCTTCCTTCAACGAAACCGGAGTCGCGCGCCAGATGGAGGCGTAACTCGAGATTACAAGCACGAGAACAGCCACCACGCAGCCCACACGCAACCGCGAGTTCCATTCTTTAGATCGCACGGCCACGTACACCAACATCGCCAGCGCCGCGGCGAACGCCGGAAGCAACTGCAATCCATAACGCACGTTGTAATGTGAAAACGGCCACCACGGGGGGATGAAGATTGGCACTCCACCGTAAGCTACAGAGAGCGCGTAAAAAGGAACGGGCGCCAGTAAGAACAACAGTGGCAGCCATGAACGCAACGAAAACGCCGCTTCCGCGGACGGCCTGCGGCGCATCCAAAACGCGAGAATCACGACCGCGAAAGCGAACAAAATCCAGGCGCGCTGCAGCCATTGATTTTCCGCCAAATTGACTTCCGCCGATTTCAGGAAATACATTCCTGCCAACACAGGATTGTCGCTGCCCGGGTGGCCGCGGCTTCCAGAATTCTCGGATCGCTGCTCGATCGCCTTTGCCGAATAAGGGCCATTCGCAAACTCCAGGGGATTGCGATAGACGATTCCGTTGTAAGCGAGCCAGAGCGCTGGCGCCGCCGCGGCAATCAGCAGGAACTTCACCGCCGCAGTGCGAGAGAACTGCGCCACTCGTGGCGCAACGGATTGGCCAGAAAGCAAACTTAATCCCACCAACGTTGCCGACACAACCGCCGCGAGAAACCATCCGTCGTAGCGCGTCAAACAAGCTGCCGCCAAACACAGGCCGCATTTCGTCAGGGCCCGCGCATCTCCTCGCCAGAACTCGCTGAAATATACGATCGTCCAAATGAAGAGGGCCAAATAGAGCGACTCCCCCATGGCCGTGGCCTGCATGTAGATAAGATTTGGATTCGCCGCATAAATCAACGCCGCCGTCCACGCGGCAAATCCGGCGGCCCGGTCCGAGTCGAGAGCACGCGAAAGAGTGCCTCGAATCAGACGAAACATTCCGATCACACCAAAAACATAGGCGACCATCGAAGGAATGGAACCGCCGACGCCTCGCCGCCACATTTCGTTCGAGATCAAGAAAGGAATCATCAGAAGATGCGGCAGAGGCAGCCACACCGTTCCAAGTTGCAGAAGACTGGGAGTTTTCGAATCGAAGACGCGACGCGCAATATTGATGTGGGCGACCGCGTCGCCATACAGCAACGCCTCGCCGCGCTGAAAATAGAACAGAAGGGAAAAAACAGAAACACACGTCGCCAGCCAGGCCAGCAACCTGACCTCAGAGCTCCAGGCTGAACGGGAGGGCGCGTTCTCTATTTTCGTTGGCACGATGATCGTTCGGAAAATGATCGTCCGCAAAATGATCGACCGGGAAATGATCGTCCGGGAAGCGAGCACGGAGAAAACTATTCGAGGTGAGTCAGCTCGCGAAAAATCTGAAAGCGGGCGTCAATCTCGTCTCGGGTTAAGGATTGCAGACGCTCTGTACCGAACCGCTCGACCGCAAATGATCCCATGACACCGCCGTAGAATAGAGCGCGCTTGAGTACTTCGCGGCTCAAATCTTTCTGTGACGCCAGGTAGCCCATGAATCCGCCGGCAAAGGAATCACCCGCTCCAGTCGGATCTTTCACCTCTTCAATGGGCAACGCAGGGGCGCGAAAAGGATGATGCCCGATGCCGAATGCGCCTTCGCGAAAGAAAATGGTTGCGCCATATTCACCGTGCTTGATCACCAGCGCCTGCGGACCCATGCTCAGAACGTTGTTCGCGGCGCGAGGCAAACTCGTTTCATTGGCAAGCATCTTTGCTTCAGTGTCATTGATCAATAGAACGTCCACCAGCTTTAACGTTTCTTTGAGTTCATTGAGTGCGCCCTTGATCCAGTAATTCATGGTGTCACAGCCGGTGAGGCGCACTCGATTCATTTTGCGCCGTACGTCGGCTTGCAGAGTCGGCTGAATATTCGCCAAAAATAGAAATTCGGTATCTTCGTATTCTTTCGGAATGCGAGGTTGAAATGTTTGGAAAACATTCAGGTCGGTGAAGTCGGTCTTCGCCTCGTTCAAGTTATCGCTATAGGAACCACCCCAGCGGAACGTCTTGCCCTTCGCCCGCTCCAAGCCACGAGTGTCGATGTCGTGCTGGCCGAAGATCTGCTCTTGCTCAGCGCCGAAGTCTTCTCCGACCACGGCCACGACTCGCACCTTTGTGAAGTAGCTCGCCGACAGAGAAAAATAAGTGGCCGCGCCGCCCAGAATATTCTTCACGCTGCCCGAGGGCGAAGTGACGTCATCGAAAGCAACTGAACCGACTACGAGAATGCTCATCCGAAAATCCTGTCCTTAGGCTGTGTGAAGTGATTTGTATCTGGTAGCAACAAAATCCGTCTTACTTGACGTACTTATTCAAAATCAGTTTCAACTTCTTCTTCGTCGCCGCGGGAATCTTTTTATGGTCTGTGAGAATCGCATGGGCCAGCGCCGATCCGCATTTGCACAAGCGTTCGCGCGGCATGGCTGCCACCGTCTCGCGCACAACTTTTGTCGCGTTCTCGGCGTTCTTAACCAACACGGCAACGATTTGATCGACCGTCACCGAATCGTGATGCGGATGCCAACAGTCATAATCGGTCACCATAGCCACTGTGACATAACAAAGCTCCGCCTCACGCGCCAGCTTCGCTTCCTGCAGATTCGTCATTCCAATTACGTCCATGTCCAGACTGCGATATACGTTGGACTCAGCCTTCGTGGAAAACTGCGGCCCTTCCATGCACAAATACGTTCCGCCTCTTTTGCCCACCACGCCAACTTTCTTGCAGGCCGACTCGACCACACGCGCCGTTTCCCCGCAGACAGGATCGGCAAAGGCAATGTGCGCCACCACTCCGCTTCCAAAAAACGTGTCCACACGATGCCGCGTTCGATCGAAAAACTGATCGGGGATCACGAAGTCCAGCGGCTTGTGTTCTTCCTTCAGCGATCCAACTGCTGAGATCGAAACAATCCGCTCCACCCCAAGCTGCTTGAACCCATGAATGTTGGCGCGGAAATTCAGTTCGCTCGGCAGAATGCGATGGCCGCGGCCATGCCGCGCCAGAAACGCCACTTTGCGTCCTTCGAGCACGCCGCAGACATAAGCGTCGGAAGGCGCGCCGAACGGCGTCTTCAGCCGCACTTCTTTCATCTTGGTGAGCCCGGGCATGGAGTAAAGCCCGCTGCCGCCGATAATTCCAATCTCCGCCTGTGCCAAGACTCCCCCCAAGGCCTATCGTCCTCTCAAGTCAAACTCGTGATTATACAGGACGAAATCTCTCATCCTTCTCGACAGGCGGCATCGTTTGCTGAAGGAATGACAGCCGAGAGGCCGGAGCTACAATGCAAAAGATGAAGTTCTATACGGCTATTTGCGCGGTATTTCTGTTCTCGAGCCTTATCTCCGCTCAAGAGAAAGCCGCGCCCCAAAACAACCCGACATCCGTCACCGTTCCCATGACCATCGATCACAACCGGGTCGTCATTAATGCCGATGTTCCCCTCCCTGATGGCTCGACGCAGCGTGTCCGAGCCTGGGTCGACAATGGCAATCCTGATCTTTACATGTCCCAGCGCGTGGCGACTCTGATGGGACTCACCGTCTCTTGCGACGGCCAAATCTGCTCCGGTCGTGCCAATCCTCAGGTTGTCGCTCTTGCAATTCTGGTCGGTGGAATGAAGATTTCTCTGCCCGTTACGAAAGAGGTGAAAGTTCCGGCCGGCCGCGCCGCGATCGCCGCTGGCATGGACGCCGAAATCAACCTCCCTTCCACCGTGCTCCGTCATTACGACGTGCTCATTGATTTTCCCGGCCATAACTTTTCCATCGGCGCGTCCGGTACGATTCATTTCCGCGGACCAAATGGGAAAGTGCAAATCAACGCGGAGAACGGCCTGATCCAGATTCCCAGCCAGATTGAGAACAAGAAATACAATCTCGCCCTCGATCTCGGCTCCAGCATCAGCTTTCTTTCGGACGAATTGTTCGACAAACTCTCCGCCGCCCATCCCGATTGGCCGCACATGACCGGCGCCGTAGGTTCGGCCAACCTGTGGGGTTCCGCAGAAGAAACGAACTGGAAACTCATGCGCGTGGACCGCGTGCACTACGGACCACTGTTCCTGGCCAACATCGCTGTTGTCGACTTTCCTAAAGACCAAATGGACTTCTTCGTCAAGCGCGCCGGCGTGCCCACTGCGGGCTTGATCGGCGCGAATGCACTGCTCAATTATCGAGTCGGCCTCGATTACGCGCACTCCACGGTCTACTTCGAATTTGGCCGCATGTTCAACTTTCCTGACTTCGACGTCATCGGCCTCACGCTCCACCCGGAGAACGATGGGCGTTTCGCGATTCTCGGCATCGCGGATTTCGACGGAAAGCCGTCATTGCCGCTCGGGACGGACGGCGTCCAACCTGGCGATCATCTCATTGCGGTCGATGGCATTCCAGCCCAAGGCTCGACCATGGGACAAGTGTGGAACATGCTCGGAGGAACTCCCGGACAGGAACGCAACTTAACGATCGAGCGGGAGGGCAGACAATTCAAGATCGCGGCCACAGTCCAGCATTTCCTGGGAGAACTGCCCGACGAGAAAGACAAGAAGAGAAAATAGGAAGAAACATTAAGAACTAAGAACAAAGCAGGAGCCAAGGCGCCCTTCATTTTGGGGCAGTCGACGCTCCGAACACTTCCCTCTCCAGTGTTGCCGTCGTGGTCGCATCCAGGCCCTCACTCACGAATACCGTGTCGCCCTGTTCTTCAATCACCACCGCGCCGTCTTCGGTTGTCCAGGCATGGCGGCCTTTCAGCAAATCGCCAGCTTCGCTATCCGGCACGGCAGCCCGATCGATATCGGACTCTCCAGCTTCGTTCGCTTTCTTATAACGCTGTTTCAGCGACCGCGCATAAATCTCGGCAAACTCCGCCGCCTTGTCCGCGCTGGACCAGCGTGAAACGTAGAGCAGTCCCAGAGATGCATCCGAATCAATCTTAGTGTGATTCCTGGGCTTCGCCGCATAGTAGTATCCGCCGCGCCATTCCGGATACATCTTCTTCGACAATGGCTTTCCCGCATATTGCTCCATCAGCACGGCCACATCGAACTCGCCCATTGCGCCAATATCGAATTTCTCGTAATCCTTGAAATCGCGCTTGAAATCCGGCACCCGCATGGGCTCGATCTTCTCGCCTGACAAGTAAGTCTCAGGCTGCATGATCTGCCGCGTCGTATGCGGAGGATTCTGCAGCACGCCCGCAAACGCCTTTTCTTTCCCGCCTTTCTCCATCACCTTGATGACGAACTGCATGCCATAGCTATAAGGGAAGGTGAGCGACTCTTTCATGAAAATTGGCGCGTCGTTAAAAACCTTGGTGCTGGGCGTGCCAGTGAGGGTCTCTTCTTCCATTGCATCCACCAGCGCCGGAGAATTTGTGATCGAGTGGCCGGTAGGAGCCAGAGCGTATTGAAACATCATGGCTTGAGCCTGCCCCTCAATGACGGCCTCGCGTGCGTTGTCAATCTCGTCGTTCTCGATGTCGGTGGGGGTGGGATCTTTTCTGATCTCGGCCAGGTCTTTCTCGCCTTTCTTCATCCACTTCAGCATGCCGATCGATTGATCTTGCAGCGCGTGCGTTAGTTCGTGAGCCATGACCGGCTCCTGCTCTTCCATCGGAACCCAGTCGAGCAAATTCACGGTTTTCGTTTTCGGGTCATAGTAACCGGCCACTTCTTCGCGCAGCAGTGCGACCAGAAATGTTTCCAGATTAAAATCGCGTGGCAGCAATCCAAACTTTTTCAGAACAAGTTCCGACCGTCGCAGCCGCTTGGTGTCCTCATCGTTCACATGCTTGGTGAGATAAGAAACGACTTCATCGCGGCTGGTGAGCTTGCGCTTCACTTCCTTCTTGATCGGAAGCCCAGTCTGCTTGCTGTCGAATTCCAGAATCTCGTCGACCGAGTGGAAGAGTTCTTCCGCCTGGCGCGGCGTGATCTTGACTTCTTCATCTTTGTCTTTATCTGTGGCCGATTCGTCCTTCGACGGTTGTGCGGGAGGTGGAATCGGTTTGGGCTGTTCCTGCGTGGTGGGAACTTGAGCCGCGGGCGATGCCGCGGCAGGTGCGCCGGCAGGTGAGGACTGATCTGCCGGTTTATCCGATGTCGGCGCGTCCTGCGCGCTCAAGGGCAAAGGCGTCCACAAGGCCGCAGCCAGTACAACCGCAAAAAATAACCGAAGAATCCCGGATGAACGCACTTTAGCCTTATTCATTGAATCTGAGTTTATACGTTTCCGTATACTTTTCCCTCATGACCGCCACCAAGCCCGTCAATCTCTGGACCTCCAATGAGCACGCCCGCGACTATCTCGCACGCGCTGACTCCATCTCCCACCGCCAGGAGGGCGAGGCGGTATTGCTCGAATTCATCCCTCCGGCGGCGCATCGTATCCTTGACTTGGGCACCGGCGACGGCCGTCTGTTAAATCTGGTTCGAACTAATCTGGCTCGAGTGAGTCTGGCTCGCCGGGAACCGCCTGACACCGAAGCCGTTGCGATCGACTTCTCTCCCACCATGCTGGAAGCCGCCCGCCAGCGCTTTTCCGCGGACTCTTCAGTCAACATCATCGCTCACAATCTGGACGAACCTCTTCCTGCCTTGAGCAAGTTCGATGCCGTCATCTCCAGCTTCGCGATTCATCACTTATTACACGAACGCAAACGCGCGCTCTACGCCGAGATTTTTCATCTGCTCAATCCCGGCGGCGTTTTTTGCAATCTGGAGCACGTGGCCTCGCCGACACCCCAGCTGCACAAAGAATTCCTGGAACATATCGGAGTCACGGTCGAGACCGAAGATCCATCCAACAAATTGTTAGATCTTGAAACTCAACTCACGTGGTTGCGCGAAGTTGGCTTCACGGATGTGGATTGTCACTGGAAATGGCGCGAATTGGCGCTGCTGGCGGGCGTGCGCGCCGCCCCGTCATCCTAAATAGGACATCTTAAGCAGGCATTCTGGACGCCTATTGTCGTTCCCGTAGAAGCATCCTCCACGCCGATTGTGGTCCCGAGAAGCAGCATCCAAACCCACATTGTCATCCTAAGCGGAGCAACGTCCTTTCCGAAGGAAAGAACGTTGCATAGTCGAAGGATATCGTCACAACGGCATTCATTGTCCGAAACGCCGATTCATCCTAAGCGTTACTTCGATACTCGCTCGGCGACCCACTCCCCGGCTTCTCTTGTCCCCAGCGCCCCGCCAATATCCTGCGTAGTCTTTTTCTGCCGCACAGCTTCGAGCACCGCGGCTTCGATCTTCACCGCTTCCGCCTCCATCCCCAAATGCGCCAGCATCATCGCCGCCGTCAGGATCGCGCCAAAAGGATTTGCCATGTTCTTGCCCGCGATCGGCGGGGCGGAGCCATGCACCGGTTCGAACATCGAAGTCCTCCCCGGATGAATATTGCCGCTGGCGGCCATCCCCAGGCCGCCCTGCAAGCCCGCAGCGAGGTCCGTAATAATGTCGCCGAACATATTATTGGTGACGATGACGTCGAACTGCCGCGGATCGCGCACCATCTGCATGCACAGGGCGTCCACGTACATATGTTGCGCCGTAATTCGCGGATGCTCTCCGCTCACTTCCTTGAATACTCTCTGCCACAGCCCGCCGGCGTGGGTCATCGCATTTGACTTGTCGCACATCAAAACTTTCTTGCGCGGAGAGCCGTCGACCTTGGTCTCCCGCTCGCAATATTGGAACGCATAGCGGATGATGCGCTCGACCCCTTTGCGCGTATTAATGTCTTCCTGAATAGCGATTTCATCCGGCGTACCCTGCTTGAACACGCCGCCCGCGTCGGTATAAACGCCTTCGGTATTTTCCCGCAGCACCACGAAATCCATGTCCCTGGGCTCGATCCCTTTCAGTGGACACAGCGCTGCGTCGAGCAGCCGGACGGGACGCACGTTGGCGTAGAGATCCATTTTGAAGCGCATGCCGAGCAGTATTTCCTTCGCATGAATGTTGGTCTTCACTCGCGGATCGCCGAACGCGCCCACCAGAATCGCATCAAAATCACGCCCGAGCATTGCGAACCCATCAGCCGGCACCGTAGTCTGATCGCGCAAATAACGGTCCGCGCCCCAGTCGAAATCTGTCAATTCAACCGCCGCGCCCGAGGCCTGAATGACCTTCACCGCCTGCGGAATCACTTCCTGGCCAATGCCGTCCCCGGGAATAACGGCGATGCGCTTCCGGCTTTCCTTTTTCGAGTCCACGGCAGAAAACTTAACACAATCGCTATAATCGAACTACGGGTATGTCAATTACTGCACTCCAGCTTCATGGCGAAGGGTTGGGCGCGGCCGGTGTCAGCGAGTATCGTGGCGCGACGACTGCGGCCCGCTTCGGCGATCCACAGTCGGAGTTCGAGCAACTGCACAAGAACTGTGGCGTCTATGACCTCGGTTTCCGCGCCAAAATCTCGCTCACGGGCAGCGATCGCGTGCGCTGGTTGAACGGCATGGTCACCAACAATATCCGAGACCTCGCGGTGAATCAGGGCGTCTACGCGTTCTTATTGAATCCGCAGGGCCACATCCTCGGCGACCTTTTTGCCTACAACCGCGGAGAATCCATCACCATTGATACCGACCGCGCGCAGGCGGAGAAAATTCTCGCGACCTTCGATCACTACATCATCATGGACGATGTTGAAGTCACGAATCTCAGCGAGCAACTGACGGCATTAGGGATTGCGGGACCGAAGTCGCGGGAAGTCTTAACGGCCGCCGGCATTGCGGTTCCCGATACAAAACCCCTTCAGCTCGTCACTCCCCAATGCGATTGCGAGTGCGACTGCTTGCAGTGCACCGTCGTGCGCGGCGAGGATCCGCCGCATGAATCCTACGAGATCTGGATTGCGTCTCAAGACGTGCGTAAACTTTGGGACGCATTGTTGGCGGCTGGAGCGGTGCCGGTGGGTTCCGAGGCGCTGGAGTTGCAGCGCATCGTCCAAGGCATTCCGCGCTATGGAGTGGACATCCGCGAGCGCGACCTGCCCCAGGAAACCGAGCAAGCGCGCGCATTGAATTTCAATAAGGGATGCTACGTCGGCCAAGAAATTGTCGAGCGCATTCGCTCCCGTGGAGCGGTTCACCGCAAGTTCACGGGATTTGTCGCAGACGCAGAGTCACACATTGTGGCCGGAACGAAAATTGTAACCGGGGAGAAAGAAGTGGGTGAAGTCACCAGCGCCGCGTCCCTGCAACTGGAAACTGGTCCTAAAACGGTGTTGCTGGGATATATTCGACGCGAGATAGGCGTGCCCGGGCGCGAAGTGACAATAGGTCCGGCGAAGGCGACCGTAGTGCAACTGCCCGTCAGCGAGAGTGTGCTCTCTGGGATTGAGCATTCTGGGCTGGAGCATTCGCTGGAACAACATTCGGCATGAAGGACGAGGCGCTGGAGCTCGGACTGCTAGGGCGTCATCCCGAAGCCCCGCGTCTTCACCAGCGGCGCGAGGGATATCCCATGAGGCACACGACGGCAAAGATCCAATGATTAACAGGAGAAAGTTTTATGGCTGAAAAGAAACACGAACAATCTGGCTTCAAAGTGACCGACCGACGGTTGTTCACTTCAGAAGGTGAGTTGCGCGGCGACGCCACCGAGGAAGTCGAAGCGCCGAAGGCGGCGACGCCGATTGCAACGCAAGAGGCTCCCGCCGAAAAAACTCCGGCACCCGCGTCAGTCGATGCCGGCGCAATCCCCGACCGCGAAATGCCTATGCCGCCCACCAGCGCGGAACAGGACGCGCAAGCCGCCGCCTATCGCCAGTCGTCCAAGGACCTGGACGCGCAGGTAGAACTGAGTGGGCACTCCGCGAAAGATTTCGAGATTACCTTCGAGCGTTTTCTGGCCTCGCTCTATATGACTGCCATGATGCAATTGGGATTAATGCGGCAAAAAGGAGAACAGCCACAAGTCGATATCATTGGCGCTCGCCAGACCATCGATACCTTGAGCCTGATTGCGGAAAAAACGAAATCCAATCTCACGCCCGCCGAAGAGAACTTTCTGCAAAACAGCCTGTACGAGCTGCGCATGGCCTACGTAGAAGTAACCAACGCTCTCGCGCGGCCTCCGCAGCCCGGTCCCGCCACCGGAACCGGCGGGCGGTGAAAGCAGATGAAAGCCAGAAGATGAAGGCGACATTGACCGTTCTGGGCAGCGGCACTTCCATGGGCGTGCCCACCCTGGGATGCGACTGCGCCGTCTGCCACTCGACCGATCCCCACGATCGCCGCACCCGCCCTTCCATCATGCTCCAGTACGACGGCAAGGTCGTGCTCATCGACACTACTCCTGACTTTTACCTGCAGGCGGTTCGCGAAAACATTACTCGCGTCGATGCCGTGCTCTACACCCACACTCACGCCGACCACATTCTCGGCATCGACGACCTGCGCCCTCTCAGTTACCGGCACAAGCCGCAGAAACTGCCGCTTTACGCGCGCCCTGACGCAGCCGCATTTCTGCGAAGAATGTTCAGCTACATCTTCGACGCCGACTATAAATTCGGCGGCCTTCCTTTACTCGAACTGCGCCCCATCGACGGCCCAGTGGATGTGCTGGGGGTGCGCTTCGTGCCCGTGATTCTGATTCATGGAGAAACGCAGATTTATGGATATCGCTTTGGTTCAGCCGCTTACCTCACCGATCACAGCGAAATCCCGGAGTCGTCGCTCCACCAACTCGAAGGGTTGGACATTTTATTTCTCGATGCGCTCCGGCACAAGCCCCATCCCACGCACTCGACAGTCAAGAATTCACTGGCCATCGTGGATCGCCTAAAGCCAAAGCGCGCCTTCTTCACCCACATTTGCCACGACCTGGGTCACGAAGCTACCAACGCGACCTTGCCGCGGCACGTGCGTTTGTCGTATGACGGAATGAAATTAGAATTTGAAATCTGACGGTCTTAACCGCCGAGGGCGCAGAGAAAATATAAGACTACTGAAGTGAAAAACAATTCTATGGTTTTCCTCTGCGAACTCAGCGTGCTCGGCGGTTGATTCCTGAACGATGCAAATCTTCCACAAACTCGAAGACATTCCCGCCAGCTTCGGTCCGGCGCTGGTAAGCGTGGGCAACTTCGACGGCGTGCATCGCGCGCATGCCCATGTATTGAAGGAAATCGTTGCCCGCGCACGATCGAGCCAAGCCACGGCCGTCGCTGTCACCTTCGAACCACATCCCACGCGGATTCTCCGGCCCGAGGCCGGGCTCAAGCTGCTCACTCCCACTCCGGAAAAACTGCACTTGCTCGAAGCCACTGGCATCGACGCCGTGCTGCTGCTTCCCTTTGGCCGCGATCTCTCGCTGATGACGCCTCGGCAGTTTGCCGAACGCATTCTCAAGAAGAAGCTGCACGCACGCGAGGTTCACGAAGGATTCAATTTCCGTTTCGGCCATAAGGCAGCGGGCGACATGAACCTGCTCGCCGAACTCGGCCGCGAGATGGGCTTCGAGGTCAAGGTCTATCCTGAGATGACGCTGCGCGGAGAAACCGTCTCCAGCAGCCACATTCGCAAGCTTCTCAATTCCGGTCGCGTCAGCCGCGCGCGGCATCTGCTCTCACGGCCATTCTGCATTCTCGGCACGCCCGGACGCGGCCGCGGCTACGGCTCCAAGTACACCGTACCCACCATCAACCTCGCGCGCTACGAAGAACTCGTGCCGCAAGACGGCGTCTACATCACCTGGACGCGCGTCGGCAGCGAGCGCTTTAATTCCGTCACCAACGTCGGCAACCGTCCCACCTTCGGCGCAGAATTATTCGCCATCGAAACTCATCTGCTCAACTTCCATCCCATCGAACTCACGCCGGAGACCGAAGTCGAAATCTGCTTCCTCCAGCGACTGCGCGACGAAATCAAATTCCCCACCGTAGATACGCTTCGCGAGCAAATTGCCCGCGACGTGAAAAAGGCGCGTCGATATTTTCATTTGCTGGAAAAGACCAGCAGCACGGTAAAAGCCCATTAGGCCGTGCTCTTTCGAGTAACCTCCTCCCCCGCCATTCCCCGCTAAAATGTATTTTTACCGAAGACATTTTCCGGGACTCATAGCTCAGCACACACTAACTCATAACTCAGGACTCATAGCTCAGGACTCAATAATCATGGACAAGTTCATCCTTCGCGGCGGAGAGCCCCTGCTCGGCACCGTCCACATCAGCGGCGCAAAAAATGCCGCCCTTCCCTGCATGGCCGCAGCCTTGCTCACCGATCAGCCCGTCATTCTCGAAAACGTTCCCCAGGTTCGCGACATCCAGACCACGCGCAACCTGCTGGCCGCCATGGGCGCCGAAGTCGAACTCGGCTACGGACGCGCGCAGCATCGCACCAGCATCCACTGCGCCACGCTGAACGCTCCCGAAGCCTCCTACGAACTGGTCAAAACCATGCGCGCCTCCACGCTCGTCCTGGGTCCGCTCGTAGCCCGATGCGGTCACGCGCGCGTCTCGCTTCCCGGCGGCTGCGCCATCGGAGCTCGTCCCATCGATCTGCACATCAAAGGCCTCGAAAAACTCGGCGCAAAGATCACGCAGGAACACGGCTACGTCGAAGCCAGCACCGGCCGCCTCAAGGGCGCGGAAATTGTTTTCGACAAGATCACCGTCACCGGCACCGAAGACCTGCTCATGGCCGCGACCCTCGCCGAGGGCGAAACTATCCTGCAGAACTGCGCTCGTGAGCCTGAGGTCGCCGATCTCGCCGCCCTTCTCAACAAAATGGGAGCGAAGATCGAAGGCGCCGGAACTCCCACCATTCGCATTAAAGGTGTGAGCAAGCTGAAAGGCGCAAAACACCGCATCATCCCCGACCGCATCGAAGCCGGCACCTTCATCATCGCCGGCGCCATGACTGGGGGCGATCTCAACATCGCCGGCTGCGATCCCACTCACCTCGACGCGCTGCTGAGCAAGCTGCACGAAGTCGGCGTGAAAACTAAATGCACGGCTGATTCCGTCCGCGTCATGGGCGACAACCCCTTCACCGCCACCGATATGTCAACCGAAGAGCATCCCGGATTTCCCACCGACTGCCAGGCGCAATTCATGGCCTTGGCCACGCAGGCGGAAGGCACATCGATCATCACCGAAAATATTTTTGAAAACCGATTCATGCATGCGCAGGAACTGGTGCGCATGGGCGCCAACATCAAAATTGAAGGGCGCCGCGCCGTCGTCCGCGGCAAGACTCCGCTGAGCGCAGCCGCAGTGCTGGCCAGCGACCTGCGCGCCTCGGCCTCACTCGTGCTCGCCGCCCTGGTCGCCGACGGCGAGACCATCATCGACCGCGTCTACCACATCGACCGTGGCTACGAGCACATCGAGGAAAAGTTAAAAGGCGTGGGCGCGCAAATCCGCCGCATCGGCGAAATGTTCCCCAAAAAAGCCGCGGCGGTAAGGTAGCGTCACGCGCAGACCTACCCCGAGCGCAGGGCGAAGGAATCCCGGTCCGTCGGAAAGGTCATTGCGTGAAATGGAGATGTTTCGCCAGTTATCGAATTCCGGTTACGCTGGATATAACGCAACTACCGGCTCAAGCCGCGCGCTCCAAGGCCACTGGCTTCCTCAGCGTACATCGGACGACCGCAGTCAGGAACTCGCGGGTAAACTGGTTATGCAGCGACTTTAGTCGCCGGATCGGAACAAGTTCGAATTGCTCGACGGCAAAGGAGCTCCTCTTGAGAAGCCCTTCGAACCGGCGAATCGTCATTTGATTCAGTCCACCCTCGACTTCGCTGAACTTCCCCGCTCCGTCGTTTTTGAATTGAGCTCTCCATTGAATGAGAGCCTTTTCCTTCAGCACAACATGGGCCCATGGGAAAACAGAAAACAAATGGCCGCCGAGCGGATGATACCAAGGTGGGTCCAAAGCTTATAAAGGCGCACCCACCGGGTTCGAGCAGCGAATACATTGCCTGCAGGACTGCATCCGGTTCCGCAAAATGTTCAAAGGAGTCAAAGGAAACGATGACTTCCACAGGACTCTCGACCCGGCTAACAAACTCGCATCGGCCAGCGATTCCAGCCTTCTCCGCCTGCTCTCGCGCAACGCGCAACCACTTTTCCGAGATGTCGAGCCCGATCACGCGTTTAGCCCCAAGCAGTGCCATCTCCTTTGCCTCCGCGCCGGGGCCGCATCCGAAATCGAGGACGACTTTATCCCTGATCTCAGCTTCGATGCCCGGCAAGAGAACTCGCAGCTTGCTCTTCCCTGTGTACGCGCCGCCGTCCATCGTGGAAGGCAACCGGGTAGCAATTCGCCGGAGGAGGCTGTACTCAAATGAGGTCAGCATATGTCAGTGATCCTACCCGTGGCCGCGTAACTTTACTACCCTTCAAACCCAATACGACAACGGATCGTTGATGAAAACAGGCACCGATGGCACTTATCGACTAAACGAAAGCTGCCTTCCCGCAGAGTACGACGGCAGGGTACGACGTAAGAGCAATTACTCCTCACGCGTCAACCGCTCAATCAACTCCCGATGCTGCGGATAGCGCGTCGTCAACTCCGCCCGCTTCCCCATCTCGAAGTCTTCAAAATCGAATCCCGGCGCGACCGTGCATCCCACCAGCGCAAACGAATTCCAACCGGCCACATGCGACGCGAACCAGCACCCCGCCGGGACCACCGCCTGAAACACCTGCCCCGCGTCCGGATCGCTCCCCAACCGAAGCTGCGAATACTCTCCTTCCGCATCGATCACATGCACCAGCAGCGGCTCTCCCCTATAAAAGTGCCAGACTTCGTCTGAGCGCAAGCGGTGAAACGCCGAGAAGTTTTTCCCCTCCAGCAAAAAGTAAATCGCGGTCGAGGCCGCTCGCGCTCCCCCAAACCCTTCCGGCAGCGCCTCGCGTGGAATCGTCACACTCGCCCGGTAGGTTTGGCGGAAATATCCGCCCTCCGGATGCGGCTCGAGTCGCAACTCCTCAATCCAGTATCCAGGTTTCCCCTTAACCATTTCTATACTCTACGCTCGCGTTTAGGATCTGGATGTCTTACGGGATGCTCGGATCAGTGCCTGAGGATCACGGGCGCGGCGGTAATGCGTGTGAAATCACGATTGCGAAAGCAAAAAAGTCCAGAGCAAAACAATCACCGGGAATCACAGAGCAATTCAGCCCTGCGTCCCCGGTGCATTCTCTTCGTGCAATGCCTATTGCCTAGCTATTGCACCATGATTTTCGTTCCGCTCGCATCCAGCGTACCCTTCACACGAACGCGCTTGCCTTCAAACTTGGCCACGTCCGTCTGGTGGTCGATGTCCCACATCTTCCCTGAATCATCCTTCAGCATGTACTTGTCCCCTGACTTCACCACCGTTCCCGTGAACGACTGAGCATCGCCGCTCGCTGTGGGGGTAGTTCCCGCGGAAGAAGTACCCGCGGCCGGCATATTATCCTTCGAACTCGGAGCCTGCGAAGGGGTTTGCGGGGCAGGCGCCTGTGCAGAAGGTGTCTGTTGCGTTGCCGGCGGGTTATCCGGAGTCGGGGTCGGCTGGGTTTGCGGCGTCTGCTGTGACGGCGGTGTGTCCGGCGTAGGCGTCGATTGTGTCTGCGGCGTCGATTGGTCCGACGGGGTTGAAGTAGTTTGAGCGAATGCGCTGCCCCAGGAGATCATGCCGAAAACGACGGCCAGGGTGGCGATAGAAGAGAGAGATAGAATCCGATTTTTCACAATTCCTCCAGGAGCCATACGGCTCTCCTTCCGCAGCTAGCAAACGAAATGCCGTGAAGTTGCATTTTTGTTAATCAGGCTCACCGTCTATTGAACTTGAACGATTTATCTGGATTTATGAAACAAGTGAGCGCCCATGTCGGGAATGTTTTCTCGCCGAATACACTGGATGCTGTAGTCAGAATCCTCCCCGCTCGCAAGGTCGCAAGCTTCGATAGCGAGCATTTCTTTCCCGCTGAACGAAGCCAATCCCAAGTAAAAAAGGGCCGCACATGTATGCAGCCCCTGAATATGGTCCGCCGGCGAAAGACGGCAAAATCAAAGACGGTGAATATCAGCGAGAGATTTAGTGCCGGCCCCCGCCGCCGCCACCACCGTGACCGCCGTGACGTCCCCCTCCTCCACCACCCCCAGGACGACCACCGCGCCCACGCCCGCGACCTCCACCGCCCGGGCGTCCACCGCGCCCGCCTCGATCTCCACCACGGTCGCCGCCGCGCGGCCGATCGCCGGCTCCCGCGCCTACATGCGGCGCGCCTTCGCGATTGAAGTTCGGCTCGGAATCCGGCTCATCGGGAAAATCTCCGCCGCCTTCAATCACCAGTGAACCAGTCAATGCCGGCTCACTCTCAGCCTGCGGAGTGATTGCTGAGGCCGTTGGCGGAGGAGCTTCCCCACCGCCCATCTTCGCGCGCTGCTCTTTCAGAATTGCCTTGCGCGACAATCGGATGCGGTTACCTTCTACCGCCAGCACTTTCACCAGCACCTGATCGCCTTCCTTCAACTCATCGCGAACATCGGCAATGCGATGCTCCGCCACTTCGCTAATATGCAGCAGCCCATCCGTCCCAGGAAGAATCTCAACGAACGCTCCGAAATCCGCCAGCCGCGTGACCTTTCCGAGATAAGTCTTTCCTACCTCGGCCGTCGCCGTAATGTCGCCGATAATCTGCAGCGCCTTCGCCGCCGATGCCTGATCGCTCGACGCAACCTTCACCAGTCCGGAATCCTCCACGTCAATCTTCACTCCCGTCTGCTCGACGATGCTGCGAATCATCTTGCCGCCCGGGCCGATCAGATCGCGAATCTTGTCGACCGGGATCTGAACCGTGTAGAAGCGTGGCGCGTAATCGGAAATCTTCTCGCGACCCGAAGCGATCACTTCTTCCATCTTGTCTAGAATGTGCATCCGTCCGCGCTGCGCCTGCTCCAGCGCCTCACGCATAATCTGCGAAGTGATGCCGGCGACTTTAATGTCCATCTGCAACGCGGTAATGCCGTCCCGGGTGCCGGCAACTTTGAAGTCCATATCGCCGTAGTGATCTTCCGCGCCCGCAATGTCGGTGAGGATCGCATATTGCTCGCCTTCCTTCACCAATCCCATGGCAACGCCAGCGACCGGAGCCTTCAATGGAACTCCCGCATCCATCAGCGCAATCGAAGCGCCGCAGACCGTAGCCATCGACGACGATCCATTCGATTCCAGAATGTCTGAAACCACGCGCATGGCATAAGGCCATTTCTCTTCCGTAGGAAGCACAGCCGAAACCGCCCGTTCCGCCAGCGCTCCGTGCCCAATCTCGCGACGCCCCGCACCACGCATAAACGCCACTTCTCCAACCGAAAACGGCGGAAAATTATAATGGAGCATGAAGCGTTTCTTGGCTTCGCCTTCGAAACCTTCGAGGCGCTGCATATCGTCGCTGGTACCCAGCGTTGTAGTGACCAGCGCCTGGGTTTCGCCGCGGGTGAAGATGGCGCTGCCGTGGGTGCGAGGCAGGACTCCGGCTTCGATCCAGATTTCGCGAACTTCATCGAAGGCGCGCGCGTCGGGACGCCGCTTCTGATTGATCACCTGCTCGCGGAAAATTCGCTCGCGCAGAGCTTCGTAGTAGTGGTCGAGTTTTCGCTTCGCCTCCTCGTCATCTTTCGGCAGATCGGCAGCCAGCTTTTTCTTGATCTCTTTGACCAGCGTGTGGCTCTCTGCCTTGGGATGTTTCTTGGTGTCGAGAGCGTCCGCCAGTTGGTCGCCGATTTTTCCTCTCAGATCGTTGTAATACGCTTCATCGAACTGCGGAGGCTCGACCTTGCGCTTGGGCTTGCCCGCCTTGGCTCGCAGATCGTTAATGGCCGAGCAAATTTTTTTAATTTCCGTGTGCCCGAATTCGATCGCGTCGAGCACGGTATCTTCCTTCACTTCTTTGGCGCCGGATTCGATCATCACGATGCCATCGGCAGTCCCGACCACCATAATGTTGACCAGGCTCGCGCGCATCTCGTCGTAGGTGGGATTCACGATGAACTGGCCATCGACCAGGCCAACTCGCACCGCGCCGATCGGTCCGAGAAAGGGAATGTCGGAAAGTGTGAGTGCGCAAGACGCACCGTTAATGCCGAGTACGTCGGGATCGTTATCCGTATCAGCGGATAGGACGAAGGCGATGACCTGAGTCTCGCACTTAAATCCCTCGGCGAACATGGGCCGCACCGGACGATCGATCTGGCGGCTGGTGAGAACTTCGCGCTCGCTCATGCGGCCTTCACGCTTGATGAAGCCGCCGGGGAAACGCCCGCCAGCGTAGGTGTATTCGCGGTAATCAACGGTGAGCGGAAAAAAATCAATGCCTTCGCGCGGGTCGGGATTAGCCGTCGCCGTGGCAAGGACAACATTTTGGCCCAGGCGAACGACGGCCGCGCCGTGTGCCTGCTTGGCGAGCTTTCCGGTTTCAAATGAGATCTGTTTGCCGCCGGCGAGATTAACTGTAACGCTAGTTGCTTCTGGTTTCATAATTCATTCCTTTGGAAAGACAGCTTCTAGCTCCGAGCTGCTAGCCGAGCCGGGTGCCCCATCCTTCTTTCGCGTTCTTTGTGAAAGAGGGTGGGGATTTTGATTTCATCCTCAAGAAGGCACACCTCACCCGCAGCAATGCGATGAGAGATGTATGTAGCGCTTGAAAAACGCACGTGTGGAAAATTCCTCGATGCTGGACCGTCTCTCCGGAGACGGACTTCCAGAAATAGCTGAAGGAAAAGTTTCAATGTTTCAAAGTTTCGAAAGTTTCAAGGTCTCGCTTTGAAACCTTGAAACGTTTCCACCTTGAAACCTTGTTTTCCTCTTACTTGCGGATGCCGAGTTTCGTGATGACCGTCTTATAGCGCTCGGAATCGTATTTCTTGAGGTAGTCGAGCAAGCTACGCCGCTTGCTGACCAGCATGAGAAGGCCGCGGCGCGAGCCGTGGTCTTTCTGGTGCGTCTTGAAGTGCTCCGTCAATTGGCCAATGCGTTCGCTCAGCAACGCGATCTGAACTTCAGGGCTGCCGGTATCGCTAGGATGCGTGCCGTACTGGTCGATGAGGGATTTCTTGTGCTCTCTGGCTAACACTTGCCTGGTGCACTCCTGTCTTTAATCGATTGTCTATGTGACGTTTAGAGAATATCACGGGGAGTTGCGGACGGTAAAGCCTTGAAGCATGACAGAGGTCCGATGAAGCGGGTGCCCCATGCTTCTTTCGCGTTCTTCGCGAAAGAGGGTGGGGATTTTGACTTGCCTTTATCCGACGCGCGTTCTGCTCGATGCCAGACCACTCCCCGCGCTGTCATCCTGAGCGCAGCCGCTTCTCAGGCGGAGCGAAGGATCTCCATGTGCACAGCACTAGGTCTGCATCATGGTTTCGCTATCCCGTAGTCCGAGCGCACTATAGAACATGCGATGAACCATGAATGTCAGCTGTGGATTGTCCAGATCCTGGGAGGGGGCGATGGCCTTCTCGAACGAGTAAGAGACACGGTGCGATTCTGGATGCCTGAGCCCAACCCGGCCTACCAGATAGAGGGCCTTCACAAACTCCCTCTTGATTTCGACGGCCGGTTCGTTGTTGACCAATAGCCTAACGGCGAGGTCTTGCAACCAACTGCACGACGCCACCTTTTCGCCTCCCAGCACCGCAAAAACTTCATCGTCGGAGATGTCATTCAACGCGAATCGCGGTCCAACCTTGCGGAGGAGAGGAAGCAACGCGGACAGACCGAAATAGCTATCGCGCCACTCATCGATGACTGCCTTCAATCGTGCCTCGGAATAGCTTACTTCCGCGCCTGTTACGGTGGACCAAGAAAGCCTGGAGACACCGACCGAAGCTTCGGACAGGCACTTGTTCATGAAGTCGATCACATCGCGAGGTCTCATAAACGTGCGTGAGATAAGGTATGTGAGTCCGTCCTCTGATCGAGAGGCTTTCCGAGTGGGCAATAGGCCTAGAAGTGTTGGCACTTCCGTCGTAAACTCGGACTTGAAGACCTGCGCCAGTCGCTCATCGACAAGGCGAACCAAGTCTTCCTCCGACCATTTGACCCTTACGATGACATCCTCCCACTTTTCTCGCTGGGGCTCGTGTTTGCCTGCTTTTTGGAATACCCGATAATAGATGTTTTCCCGAAGTGCGATGACTATCTTCACCGCCCTTAGCCTCCGGTTGAGCTCGTTCACGCTCGAGAGGAGCGACTTGATCAGATCGAGGTAAAGCCTGTCGTCCGGCATCCAATCTTTAGCCAAGTCGTCGACGACGAGAAAGTAACTTTTCTGAGGGTCGTCGAAACCATATTTTTCGAGGGCGTCGACAACGGTGTTAAGTGCAGAAATCTGAAAGTCAGAGACTATCGCCTGTGCGCGATCCTGGACCTCGCTCTCTACACGGCTGAGCTTCCTGTCCGCGGATTCTCCGCCGATCGATGCTGATACCTGGTTGGCAAGGGCAACGCCGACCTTTGCGTCACTGGTGAGTTTCTCTTCGAACTCAGCCGTAATCTTCTTGATCCGGGTGTCAGTGCGAACCCAGTAATCTTCGCCGTAGTCGCGGAGGTAATCCTGCGATACCTGCCGGGCCTTTTTTTGATCTCGCTTAAAAAGGTCGGCGATAGGAAAGAGCTGTTGGATTCTCGAGGGGACGTCCGCCGCCTCTCCGTAACGCATGCGGATCAGTTCAAGAATGCATACGTGTCGCCAGAGGTATTTGTAGAAGATGTCAAGGTTAACCCCCCACCCGGCGATAGTTCGTAGAACTGAGTTGTGGAGGTACTGCATCGACAACCCCTCTGGATCCAGCACAGACACTTCGGCTGACAGATCTGTGATTTTTCTGATCAGGGCGGTCTTGCCGCTGCCGGTTCGACCCAGTACTAAAAACGCCGGATCATCTGGGGCGGTAATACGGCCAAGGTAGCCGAGGTCAACGAAGGACTTGCTGAGGAGCGGGTCGGTCTCCGCCGCAAGGCCCCCTATATTCATGCCTTTGCGTAGTTTGAACTTTGGCACGCAGCTTCCTCGCGTGGTCGGAAGGGTATAGCTTGAAGCACGAGGTGTCAAACTCGACTGGGGAATAACCCCGGGGGAATAAACCGGGACAGACGGGACATTTCCCAATTTCTTAGTCGCCGGGTGCGCCACCTTTCGCACCCTTTGCGAAAGGGTGTGAACCGCCCCGACGCCTCAGGCCCGCCGAATCTCATCCAGCATGCGCTGCCGCAGGATGCGGTTGGCGCGGGTCTGGTAGCCCTTGCCCGCCTTCTTCAGCCAGGCGACAACGTCGGCGTCGAGCCGCATCGACACCGCCTGTTTCACGGGACGATAGAACCTGCCCCGCACCGCATCTCTCCACGCGCCAGGCGGAAGTTCCGGGATATCGGAGGTGTCGATCTGATCGTCGGACATGGCTGCCAGAGTCGACAGTTCCTTCTTCTGCTTCGCGGTCAGATCCTTGACTGCTCGGCTTTTTTCGGCTCTAGCGGCTCCCGTTCTAGCTGCCTTGCGCATAGAGATTCCTTTCCCAGGTGTATTCCACGTCGGCCTGCGTAATGACGAATATGTATATACATTGCCTTAAACCTCGCACAAAGGCAAAGGTCGGGAGGCGGACGGACGGCACCCAATTTGCCTCCGCCGAGTTGTTCCGTCCGTCCCTCCGGGGCTTGTTCTCTTTCTTGACGACTTACCCCGGACTTACGTCCGGGGCTATTATCTGTCGCCCCTTCGGGGCTGTGGTTCCGCGGCTTTCTGCTTACCCCGGACTTACGTCCGGGGCTACTATCTGTCGCCCCTTCGGGGCTTCCGCGTCGTGACTTATGGCTTTGGGCGGAGGAGGTGCCAGGCTTCGCGGTAGGCGTCGTAGAGGCCGGGGCGGCGGTCGCGGTGGCGGCGGAAGAGGAGGCTGGTGACTCCGCGAAGGGCGTGGAGTGGGAGGATGTACCAGGTGTCTTCGGGGATGATGTAGGCGGCGAAGAAGTGGATTTCGCCGGGAAGGTAGGGGACGGCGCGTCCGTTGCAGCGGCGGTGGGCGTTGACGCGGTAGAGGCCGGTGGAGATTTGGGTGGAACATTTCACCTGGACGCGCCAGAGCGGCGGGGAGGGGTCGGGTGGGGTGGGACAGATCGGCTTCAGGCTTTCGGCTTCGGGCTTCCGGAGGTTCGTCCGTCGTAGGCTTCGAACCTCGCGGCAGTCTCGATTACGAGTATCCAGATGGCGACAATCGAGGATGACGTCGTAGCGTTCGCTGTCGCCGTAGGGGCGGGCGACGCCGAAGCCGAGATTGGCGGCTTTCAGGACGAAGGCGAGTTCGGCGAGTTCTCCGCGGCGCTTGGTGGTGAGTTCGCGTTGGCGGGGAGTTTGAGGGATGGGCTTTTTTTTGGGGACTGGATTCTTTCGGAGCGGCTTTTTTTGGACGGGCTTTGTTCGGACAGGCTTTTTTCGGACAAGCTTTTTTCGGACAGGCTTTGGGCGCGACGCTAAGGGGCGTCGGGGCGAAGAGCTGGTCCTGGTCATGATCGCTCGAAACGGTCGGAAAAGAGAAAAGGCGCGGGCTTTTGGCCTGCGCCTTTATTTCTTACTTTATATATTCAGAATAGCATTTTGGGTGGGGCAAACCGGAAAGGATTTCGAATTTATTCTCCATTCGTTTGCTATGAGTTAGCAGGATTTGCTTAAGTTTAGGGTCTTGACAAGCTCTAGGAAAAGACGGGACATTCCCATTTCTTGCCGCCGCGCGGAGTTGTTCTACCGTCCCTACGGGACTTATTCCGCGACCCGCGACTTTACCCACGGCCTTACGTGCCTTCGGCTCCGCTCAGGGCAGGCTCTGCTATCTTATGTCGCCCTCTGGGGCTGTGGCATCTCGCGGGCCGCGGCCCGATACTTCTGGGCCGCCGGACAGCCGGGGGCGGCTGTCCCCACATTTGCATCGCGGAGGCTGGACGGACGAATGCGTCCGTCCCTACCAGAGAGAGCTTGGTCCGAGAACGGCCTTCGCACGAGGGTCGGTAATGACATCGTAGAACTCGGATTGAACAATGCCGACGCCGTGAATGCAGATGTATTGCTGCCCATCACAGTCCGCTATTACACTCCCTGGTGCCTTTGGGAAAAAATGCGGGAGTACAGCCAGCGAATATTTCCACGACAGATCGGTCGGCCCCTCCGCGCCTGTCAAGCAAAATCTTTTCTCTTCCCTCTAACCCACTCTTCCAAAAGCGAATTCCATCTCGCCTCGTCTCAGACAATTCATCGCAAACTGTTAAGATGAATCTAGTTGTGTTTTGCGCCAGAACATCTCGCGTCGCCAACCTAAAGCTGATTCACAATCAGCAATCTAAGTCCTTGTTTTGCAATATTTTGCCTATAAGTCTTTCAACCTCTAGATTTTGCCGCGGGCAGGGCATATCCCAAGGCTCCAACTCGAAGAAAACAAGAATTTTACCGTCAAGGTATCAAAAAACATTAGCCGGTATATCTCGAATCGTCTTCCTTCTCGTCGCATTCACCGCAATTTTCTCCGCACCCGCCCCCGCTGAAATCCTGAAACTCGTAATCAACGACACCATTCAGCCCATCAGCGCGGAGTACATCGCCCGCGCCATCGACGAAGCGCAACGCCGCAACGATCAAGCCATATTGATCGAGATGAATACACCCGGCGGCCTGGTTGACTCAACCCGCGACATCATCCAACACATCACGGCGTCACCTGTTCCCGTAATTATTTACGTCGCTCCCGGCGGCAGCCGGGCAGCTTCTGCCGGATTTTTTATTCTGGAGTCGGCCGACATCGCGGCCATGGCGCCCGGCACGAACACAGGAGCAGCGCATCCCGTCTTGATGGGCGGCGAAAAAATGGATGATGTCATGAAGGAAAAAATGGAGAACGACGCTGCCGCCCTTATGCGCTCCGTTGCCGCCCGTCGAGGCCGCAACGTTGAGGTCGCCGAAAGCACGGTCCGTCAGTCAAAATCCTTTAGCGATCAGGAAGCCCTCTCGCAACACTTGATCGAATACATTGCCGCCAATGAAAACGATCTCTTTCACCAAATCGATGGCAAGGCTTTCAAGCGCTTCAACGGACAATCCGTTTCCCTGAACCTCGCCGGTCAAAGCGTCGTTGCTTATGACATGACTCTCAAGGAACACATTCTTGACGCGCTCATGGACCCCAACATCGCGTTCTTGCTTCTTGCCATCGGAGCGCTTTCGCTGTACGTGGAATTTAATCATCCCGGCGCGGTCATCCCCGGAACAGTTGGCGTCGTTTTCATTCTCGTCGCGGCTTTTGCTTTGAACCTTCTGCCCACCCGCTTTGCCGCATTAGTTCTGATTCTCGGCGCATTTGCTCTATTTGCCGCGGAAGCCAAGTTCGCCTCGCACGGCGTGCTCACCATCGGAGGGATCGCGTTGCTCACCTTGGGCGGCCTGCTGCTGGTGGATTCGCCCATTCCAGAAATGCGCGTACATCTGCTGACTGCTCTCGCCGTGAGTATTCCTCTCGGCGCAATCACGGCCTTCCTCATGACCATCGCGCTCAAAGCGCGCCGCAACAAAGTGGTCACCGGAGCGCAAGGCCTGGTCGGCGAAACCGGAGTCGCGCAAAGCGCGCTCGCACCCCAGGGCAAAGTTTTTGTTCACGGCGAACTCTGGGACGCGGTTGCGCCCTCCGCATTGCCGCCAGGACAACTTGTGGTCGTTCGCCGAATCGACGGCCTCACCCTCCAGGTCGAACCCTTAGCGGCAGGCCATAATCACTAAATATGTGGAGACGGGCGCCTTCGGCCGTCCCGCCAAAGCGAAGCGCGCGGAACCGAGGCGAACTCGCAAGCGAAGGACCGGCATAGAATCCAAATGCGCGCCGGTGACAAACTCACCTACTTCAAACTAAACAGAGCATTCACGTGCGCCGTAACCGTCACCGTCTGCGGAGTGAATTCCTCCGTCGGAGCCGGAGGCGCCGCATTGGCCATGGCTGACATGGCCCGAGCCATGTGCGGCATAACGATCCTTGGATTCTCGAAGGTATCGACCGAGGCGTAAGAAAGTTCGCCCAGCGTTCGGCCGCTGGCGCGTGCTAAGGTTTCGGCTGAGTTGTGTGCTCTCCGGTAAGCGTCCTCCACAGCTTTATTCTTGGCGTCATCGATATTCTGCAGCGTGTAGCTGAGCGTCTGCGTCTCGCTGATATTGGCATCGGCGAGTTGCTGCGTAATCGGCGCCACCTTCGCAAAATCCTTCAACTTCAAGGTAACGTCCGTCGTCACCCGATAACCGACAACCTTCTGCTTCGGCTTCCACTCATACACCGGCTGCACGGAAAGAAATCCAATCGTCGCTGCCTTAGGCTCGATCGCATTGGCGCGCAGCACCTCCCGCACGTGCTCTACATTTTTCGCAGCGCGCTCAAACGCAGCCTGTGAGGTCGCATCCTGAACCGATACGTTGAATTGAATTTGCGCTGTGTCGGGAGCACTCTCGTATTTTCCTTCCGCGCCCACATACACAGTATTCGGTTGCGCGGTAATCGCAGGATGATCCTGCGCACGAGCCGTCGCGCTAAGAAAAACAATTGAGATTAGAGTGAGGAAAAAACCTGCTGATTTCATAGCGCGCGCTCCGATAGAAGTATCCACGTGAAGAATACTCCACGCGGGATTTTTCTTTGGAAGAACGGCACGGATCGTCGATCTTGCGGCCACTGCGATACGCGAATTTCAGATGTTTGGTCACGGCGCACGCGAATGCGCTGTTTAATCTGAAGTAGAGCTGAATGAGGAGCTTTCACCGCCCGCGTTTGTGAATTCTACAGGCGCTTCGCTGGCTAGTTCGCCTCGGTTCCGCGCGCTTCGCTTTGGCGGGACGGTCGAAGCCGGCCGTCGCCACATCTAATCGACACTCGTTTACCCGCCAACAAAAATGGCGAGCCGATTTCGAAACCTACCGCGACGGAATTCCCAAATTACGATCCAAACGGACTTCGAGAGCAGTTCCCTTTTCAAGAATCAAGTCGTGCCCCGACTCAAAGGCCGAGACTGCCGCTTCGGCTGCGCCGGAACCGGCTCCGGCCGCGGCTCCGCGCTTCCCACCGGATTTTTCCCCCTCGGCTGCCCCTTTGCCAGCCCCTTCGACAATGGCTTCGGCGATCTGTTCCTTGGTCATTCCCTGCCGCCCGATTTCTCCCTCTTCGCCAATCTGTTTCAGCCCGCGTTCGCCGGGAACGCCCGTCACTGTGGCGACCAGCGGCACCCATACCCGATTCATTTCAATTTCGTCAAAACTCAAGATCATGCGGGTGTGAAACCCGGGCTCGACAGCGCTGACATGCCCCTTGATTTTCTTTCCCGCATCGACGGTCTGGCCGTCCGTGGTCACCAGTGGTTCAGCCAATCGGGCCAGAAAGGGATCGCCCTTTTTCACAATGTTGGTGTCGAGTTGATCCGAAAGCTGGATGACAAAGGTAGTGCCCTGCGGCACAACATTACGCGGCCGCGGCGGAGGCGCGTCCTGGGCAAACGATGAAATGCCAAACAGCGCGACCAGAAAAGCAGCAGCAAAGTGCAAACGGATGGTGCGAATAGGCATGAGGATCTCCCCGAGCGTCGGTAGCAGCTTTCGATATTAAGAGTTGGATGGGAGAAAGGAAGAAATTGCTGCCTTGCAAGCGACGGATGGGCAAAATTCTTCTTTACGTGACTTGGTGCGCAGGAGAACAACTCGAGACTTGGTGCCGCGATTGCTCGAAGTAGCCCCTCTGGGCTTGGCATGCTTCGACAGTTTGGGCTCGACAGACACGCCGCATTTTGATTAGCGTAACATCGCCGTAGGGCCCATTGACTCTGCGCCAGGCATTTTGAGTGTAAGCGCCTGTTCCCAACAGTTGAGAAGTGTGAGCTGGGCAGAGAATGATAGAGGTGACAGACAAGTTGAGTGTGCAACGGTGCTTGACTCGGCTGGACTTTGTAATGCAAAGTAGTTCGCATGAAAACGCCAAGTGGTATTTCGATACGAGCAGGAATCGGAGTGGTTGTGGGCGCTGGAATCGTTGCCGTAGATAACTTCGCGTTCGGGGGAGAG
>Ga0182024_10000352_pt1 | contig 117845 bp, 114 predicted proteins | sample P32metaG_FD_120480 | JGI IMG/M metagenome (GOLD analysis project Ga0182024, IMG submission 120480) | Permafrost microbial communities from Stordalen Mire, Sweden - P3-2 metaG (Illumina Assembly) | ecosystem: Environmental > Terrestrial > Soil > Wetlands > Permafrost | place: Sweden: Stordalen... | reverse complement strand
TCGATTTGTTCATATGGGCGTGATTGCCTCGATTCAGCCGGTGTTTGTCGGTGAGTACAGCCGGTGGGCCGAAGATCGCGTTGGGCCGTCACGCGTGCATTGGGTACTTCGTACGCGCGATTTTCCGACTATCTTTTCGATTATCATCGATTCACGATGCAATCCGAATGCGCCAAATATAAAGAGCTGAAAGATCGTGAAGACCGCGCTCACGCGACGTGGACCTCTTTTCTCTACCGCAATGAACACAAGCCGAAATTGTCGGATAAGGCCAAGCGGAAGCATCAGAAAGAAGAAATGGAAGCCTATCAGCAAGCTCACAAGGCACGCCTGGCGCACGCCAAGACGTGTTCAATCTGCAAGGAAATTAGCGCGAACTGAAAGCCTCTAGCGAACTACCAACACTTCTCTTATCGAATCGCGCGCCAGAAAGAATTTGATCGACGCAAAGTCCCGGAAAAGATTTTCAATGTGACGATTATTAAACACGCGCTGCAGACGGGGCGACCGTTTCTCAGACGAAGGACGGCCGGGCGGCGCGAACTTCACCTCCCGCATCTCTAGCATGTCAGTTCCAGTTACGTGGTAGCGATAGCAAGTTGAATCCGGCCCCGCATCGCGCGTGTGAAAAAAGGCCAGCAGAACCCCACCCGGCTTCATCACCGACCACAGACGATCGATGGTTGGCTTCACCAGGCTCTCTTCCATATAATCGGGCAGATTCCATACCAGGGCCACATCAAAGTGCGCCGCCGGATAGACCAGGTTGTCTTCCAGAAATTTCTTGCTGTCGATAACCGAATTCCCCGCGCTGTCCTGTACCCGCAGCGCCGGGTCGAGCGACGAGCACAACAAATCTTCGCTGTAATTCTTGTGTCCATTATTGGTGAAGAAGCGGATGTTGCTGGCCGAGGTCGCGCCCATGTCGAGCACACACAGGCCTTCCTGCGAATTCAGCAGCCGCGAAACCTCTCCCATGCCGCTCGATCGGCGGGTAAGCTTCTGTGGGACTGCCGGACTTGCGACCTGGTTAGAGCTTCGAAAAAATTTCATCACATTTTCAGAAACAGACGACATAGTTCCACGTAAAGTCCCGCGCACCTGGAAGCGCAATCACCTTGCCATTCACGACAGAGCATTCAGCACCCTTCACCAAAAAGCCTGTCGCGAAATCCGCACCGGGCAACCCAGAGATGTTCACGACCCGGCCGGCACGGCCCGTCCGGCTTCTCTCTGCACATCGACCTTCCCTTTCAGAAAAGCGCCTTCTTCGATGGCAATGCGCTGCGTCGTCACGTCGCCCGTCATCACCGCCGACTTGCGCAAATCCACGCGCTCCGAAGCACTAACGTTGCCATCGAGCTTGCCCTGAATCACCACCGCCTTCGCGCTGATATCGGCCTTGACATTTCCGTTCGGTCCGATCGTCAGGCTGTAGCTGCGCAGCTCGATCTTCCCTTCCACATTGCCATCCACGTATAAGTCCTCGGAGCCCGACAGCTCTCCCTTGATAACGACCGACTTGCCAATGTGGGCAAACTCTCCGGTCTTCGCAGCATCCATGCTTTGGCCTCCATCCTCGCTCGCGCTCTGCTCGCCGCGAATGAACCGATTGTAAATCATTCGCGCTATCGCGGCTTAAGCCCATAGCCGGAAATCATTTTGATCAGCGAGTTACTCTTGCCGACATGAATGTTGCTACAAACCCGCTGCCTCGTTTGCTAGGATCGTAGCGTAGCCCTGCTGTGTAGCCAATGAAGCCATTCTCCGTGATGACAGCCGTGAACTTTATCTGCTGCGCCGCTCTGTCACGCCGCGCTCGCAGTCTTGCCCGTATGATGAAAAGCCTTGCCCCGCACGTCATTTCGGCAGTCGTATGGATCGCGCCGCTCGTGGTGGGTAGCGTTGCGGCGCAACCTCCATCCGCTTCCGTTCATCTCGATCCCGCAGAACTAATGCGCAAATCCGCTGACAACGAAATCAGCGCGGCCAAGGACGACACCGCTCATTTCCTGTTTCGCGGTATAAAAATTACGCCCAAGGGCTCCACCACCCGACTCTACGTTGAGACCAATGAGGCGACCGCCGGGTTAGTGATCGGCTACAACGGCCAATCTCTCACTCCTGATCAACGCCGCGACGAAGAGGCGCGCGTCGAACGGTTCATCAACAACCCTGAAGAAATGAAAAAGAAGCGCGAGCAGGAACACCAGAACGCCGAACATACCCTGCGTATTATGCGCGCCATGGCCGACGCTTTCATTTTTGAATATGCCGGCGAAGAACTGGGCTCCGAAGCCGCCGGCCGCCCCGGCGATCTACTGGTCAAATTAACCTTTCGCCCCAATCCGCACTACCAGCCTCCCTCGCACGTGGAAGAGGTCCTGGCTGGCATGCAGGGATATGTGCTGCTGGACGCCGTGCGCCACCGTATCGCCCGCATCGACGGCAAACTCGTCAGAGAAGTCAGTTTCGGCTGGGGAATTCTCGGCCACCTCGATCGCGGCGGCCGATTCATTGTTCAGCAGCAGGAAGTCGGAGACAATCTCTGGGAAATTTCCAGCATGACGTTGAACTTCACTGGAAAAATCCTACTCTTCAAAAATCTCAACATCAGTTCCACGGAAGTGTTTGACCGCTTCAAGCGCGTGCCTGCGGACCTCACATTCGCGCAGGCGTTCGAATTGCTAAAGAAAGAAGAATCCATTGCGGCCGCGGAAGCCGCTGACAAAACTGCCGCCAGCAAAGTCGCCCACGAGTAAATGATCAAACGAGCCGTCCTATTTTCCCGCCCGAAACGTTTCTTCCCGCACGGTAAACTTCCTCACCAGATCCTCACGCACCTGGTAACCCGTGCCCGGCGCGTCACTGATCGCAATCATTCCATCGGCGCGGACTTCAACCTCAGGCTCGATAATGTCCTCTTTCCAATAGCGTTTCGAGGCCGACACATCTCCCGGGAGACGAAAGTTCTCAAGCGTCGATAACGCAATGTTGTGGCTCCGTCCCACGCCCGATTCCAGCATCCCGCCGCACCAAACCGGCACATCATGCCGCAACGCGACATCGTGAATTTTCTTCGCCTCCGTAAATCCGCCCACGCGCCCCACTTTGATATTAATGATACGAGCAGCGCCAATCTCCAGCGCAAAATCGGCGTCGCGCGCATTCAGAATCGACTCATCCAGGCAGATCGCCGTTTGAATAGATTTCTGCAGCCGTGCGTGCAAATAAATTTCATCGTTCCACAGCGGCTGCTCCATCATGAGCAATTTAAACGCGTCGAACTTGCGCAGGTGCTCAACCTGATCAAGCGTGTACGCGGAATTTGCATCGACGCTAAGCACAATATCCGCCCACCGCGATCGAATCTTCTCGAGCACATTAAGATCCCATCCCGGCTTTACCTTGATCTTGATTCGCCGGTATCCCGCCGCCAACTCTGTCTCAATCTTCTGCAGAAGTTGTTCCGGCGAATCCTGAATGCCGATCGAAACGCCGCATGCGATCTCGCGCCGCGTTCCTCCGAGCAACTTCCAGAGCGGAAGCTGTTTCTGCCGTGCTTCAGCGTCCCACACCGCATTTTCGAGTGCGGCCTTCGCCATACGGTGGCCGCGCACGCGCGCAAACCGCGCCTCACAATCGCGCCCCACTTCCAACGCGCTCGCCATCAGCAGCGGCGCCAGATAATTCTTGATCGTCGGCCACGCCGTTTCGGTCCACTCCGAACTGTAATAAGGATCTTCGCCGGCGACGCACTCGCCCCACCCCCGCACTCCATCCGCCTCGACGCCCACCAGCAGGATGCGGCGCCCATAAACGCGCCCAAAGCTCGTTTCAAAACAATGAACGAGCGGCATGTGAATTTCGCGCAGCGTGATCGATTCGATTTTCATAATGAATTGCAATTTCTACGCGCTAATATCGCCAACCTTCGTTCCAATCTCCCAACAAAAACCGTCCGTCCCCGCGCGCGTCACGCTCATAACCAAGCACGCTCAGTCCGCGGGCAAAGGCTGAACAAAAATGCTCGCGATTCCGTTTCTGCACTGCGAGCGCCTGCGCGCGTGTGTCCGCCGCAGCCTTCCACTCATAAATTTCCGCCGGCACTTCGATCCGCCCACGACACTCGAAAGTCGCGGCAACTGCATCCGCCAAAACCGCCTCCACCCGCTTCGACTTCATCCACCACTCCGCCACCAGCCGGTCAGAAGGCAGTCCGCCCTGCAGCGGCGACGATGTAATCCCATACTGATCCACGCTATAACGACGCGTGATCGCGCCCAGCTTTTCGATGTTCAAATACGCGTTCTTAATCTCCAGCGGATCAAACGTCCACTCCATCAACTCAAATCCGCGTGCCAGTGCGTCTTCTCGCTGATAAAGTTTCATGCGCCGCCCCAGCCCCCCGTTGCGATATTGCTCGCGCACCGCCAGCATTTGCGAATGCAGGTAAGCATGTCCGTTCCGTACCCCCGGAATCGCCAGCGCGAAGCCGATCAACTCTTCGGCGCCATCGCTCCCACCGTCACGCTGCCCACCATCATTCTGGACGAACGCCCCAATCACCTGCCCGCCAATTTTATTGGCCACGACAAACAGCCGCACCGGAACCAATTCCGCATCCGAAAACTTCCACACTTCTTTCTGCAGCGCGAAGCATCCCTGCATCTCCTCCAGCGCTTCGCACTTGCGGATCGTAACCTGTCCGGCCGCCGCTTCCGTCACGCCGGCTCTTCCTGTTGCTTCGCCTCTTGCCATAGTGCTTCCAATTCGTCCATCGATGCCTGCTGGGGCGATCGGCCGCCGTCACGAAGCCGTTCTTCCATCCACTGAAATCGGCGCTTGAATTTGCGGTTCGTTTTGCGCAGCGCCGACTCCGGATCGAGCGCCAGAAAACGCGCAATATTCACCAGCACAAAAAACATATCTCCAACTTCATCTTCAAGCCGCGCACGCAGTTCGGAAGAAATTTCCGGCTTTCCCGATCCCGCAATTCCCTTTCCGCTCGGCGTGCCGACGCCCGAACCCAGCGGCACGCCCTTCAACTCTTCCCGCAATTCCACTGTCTCTTCTTCGAGCTTGGCGAAGAGTCCTCCCATCTCCGGCCAGTCAAATCCCACGCGCGCCGCGCGCGAACTAAGCTTGTAAGCCTCCATGAGCGCCGGCATTTTCGACGACACGCCGGCCAGCACTGACTCTGCGTCATTAGAGTGTGCGTCACCATTCTCGCCCAGCCGTTTTTTCTTTTCCTCCGCCTTCAGCGCCTCCCAGTTGCGCAGCACCTCGGCAGAGGTATCCGCCTTCACGTCGCCAAACACATGCGGATGCCGATCAACCAACTTAGTGGAGAGCCGGTCCAGCACATCATCCACCGAGAAGCGCCCTTCCTCGCTTGCCATCTGCGAATAGAACAGAACCTGCAGCAGCAGATCACCCAATTCGCCCGTTAGTTCCGACCAATCGCGATTGTCGATCGCCTCGAGGACTTCGTACGCTTCTTCCAGCGTGTAAGGTTTGATGGAGTCGAAAGTCTGTTCGCGGTCCCAAGGGCAACCGCCCGGAGCCCGCAACCGCGCCATGATCTGGACCGCTCGCTCGAATCGTTCGCCAGTGCTAGACATTCTCTTCAATGTAAATGAGCAGGATTCCCAGAGCAACGAAACACACGTAGGGACGGCCGCCCTCGCGAGCCTGCCCTGAGCGAAGTCGAAGGGTCCGTGTCGAGCGAAGCTCGGCGGCGCTTTTCGTTGGCGCCAATTTGTTAGTTGCTATCGCAGCGATCGCACCAGCAATTCCGTCTCATCCGCAATGATCGCATCCGCGTCCCACACTGCGAATTCCCGCATGCGCACGGCTCGGTTCACCGTCCAAACCATAACTTTCTTCCCGGTAGCATGAACCTGCTTGATCAATCTTGCATTCGCCAACTTGAAATGCGGAATCACCCACTCCGCCGCCGTCTCGCGCCACGCTCGCAACTCGCTCCGGCTTTCACAAAGAAATCCCAGCGGAATCGCCGCATCGATATCACGAACCGCGCCGAGCACATCGGGAAGAAACGAAGAAACTACGAATCCCCTCCGTGGCGGATGCTTTAGCAGTGCCGCAACCGCGTGCCGCTCCAGCCCAGTAACCTTCAACTCAATATCGAGAAATGCGCGCTCTGCAAATTGCTGCAACACATCTTCCAGCGTAGGCAGCACCAAACTCTCAGCAGTAGCGGTCGCAATCGAAACTCTGCCAAACACCGCATCGTGGCAGATCACTGCCTGCCCGTCGGCGGACAGCCGCACATCGAATTCAAACCCGTCGCACCCGTGCTGCAAACAAAGTTCAAACGATGGCAGAGTATTTTCAGGAATGTTTTGAGAGGCCCGCGCTCCGCGATGCCCTAGGAGAAGAGGTCGAGTCATTGATTGTTTGGCTTTTCTCGGCGTCTCGGCGCTCCGGCGGTAAATCAGCGCCTGAATCAATCTAAATCGAAATCCCGAATCGGCCGCCCCGTATCCGGCGTCTCCTTGGCCTTCTTCACAGCCTCCTGGAATTTTTTCTCCAGCAATTCCGAGGCATGCTTTTGCGCCTCCATCGACTGCCGGAAAATGGAATCGCGCCGGCTGTCCTGCTCTTTCATGGCGCGAACCGCTTCTTCCATGTCGTTGAAGGTTTTTGGCTTGACTGGAGCCGTATGCGCGATGATGCTGCGCGTCGCTGGATCGATCTTCATGACCGCGCCGCAGCAGGGGCAGGTCACATCAAAACTACTCGCGTGAGATCTCGATTCGCGCTTCGCCACACCGCGATCATACCGCAATCCCCGTCAGCGCGGCGTCAGTTGAATGGGCAAAATGTGGAAGACATAGAGCATCTCCCATCCGAGCAGTACGATCGACACCAGCACTACCAGCACCGCCAGAATCTCTCCAAAACTCAGACCGGATTTCTCCTGTTCGAACCGCCGCGCCCCCAGACTCAAAATATTCAGCGTCGCAAATCCAAAAACGAGCCCCCAGAGAATGTTGTAGATTTCTTCGCGCGTCGATCGCAGCAGGAACATCGCGGGCAAAGCCGCGGCCGCCAACGCGTGCAGCGCGCGCCCAGGAAATTGCGCCCAGCCGCGCACCTGCCCAATCGCAAAAAATACCGATGCGTAACTTCGAGACGCCGCTCTCAAGGGCCGAAGCAATTTCATGCGGGAACATTGATAGTATCGTGTTCGCCTTCCCGAAGTCAGCCGCAACCCGCGAACCGCCGGCCCATCAGTTCATCCGGTTGCTTTTCTCCGGCCGGTCACGCAGGATAGTACCGACGCAGCATCGAGACGCACTTGAGACAGCAGGCAAGCCGCAAATCATGATCGTCAACTTCGCCGAGCGGGCCCACAATCACAACTGGGAGCTCGACCCGGTCACCCGTTCGCTGCTCGATACCGATTTCTACAAACTACTGATGCTCCAGTTCATCTGGAAGCATTACCCAAAAACTCAAGTCTCATTCTCGCTCGTCAACCGCACAGCTTCGGTGCGCCTCGCCGACATGTTTCCGCGCGAAGAACTCATTCACCAGATGGAGCACGTCCGCAAACTTCAGTTTCGCCGGTCGGAGTTGGTCTGGCTCGCGGGCAACACTTTTTACGGACGCCGCGGAATTTTCGAACCCGCCTTCCTCGAATGGCTGGAGCGCGATTTTCGATTGTCGGATTATGAATTATCCGTAGCAGACGGGCAGTTCGTTCTTACCTTCGACGGCCTCTGGACCGAGACAACAATGTGGGAACTCCATCTGCTCTCCATTCTCGACGAACTCAAGACCCGCGCCGGCATGAAAAAGTTGAGCGAGTTCGGCCTCGACATTTTTTATGCGCGAGCAAAAACCAAACTCTGGGGAAAGATTGAACGCCTGCGCGGTGTCCCCGGACTGGCCGTCGCCGATTTCGGCACCCGCCGCCGCCACAGCTTCCTCTGGCAGGAATACGTGGTCAACGCGATGACTCAAAATCTCGGCGCCGCTTTCACCGGGACATCGAACGCCTTCCTCGCCCACAAGCACGATCTCGAAGCCATCGGCACCAACGCTCACGAAATTCCGATGGTCCTCGCCGCGCTCGCGCCCGATGACGATGCACTCAAAGCTTCTCAATATAAGGTCCTCGAATTATGGCAGAGCACCTACGACGGCGCTCTCCGCATCATGTTGCCCGACACTTTCGGCACCACCCAGTTTCTCGAAAATGCTCCCGACTGGGTCGCCGACTGGACCGGCCAGCGCGTCGACAGCAAAGATCCATACATTGGCGGCGACGAATATATCGCATGGTTGAAGGCCCGCGGCCGTGATCCACACGATAAGCGCTTGATTATTTCTGACTCGCTGGATGTCGATGAAATTCTCGGCCTCCACGCCTATTTTGGCGGAACGCTTCCCAGCGGCGTTACTGTCGGCGATTTCCGCAGTGCTGCCGATTTCAACGATCCGAAGAAGTGGACTGCCGGCCGCCGCATTCGTTTCAGCGCCGGCTGGGGAACTTTGCTGACCAACGATTTTCGCGGATGCGATCCTGCCGGCGGCAGCGATTTCGATCCCGTCAGCCTGATCTGCAAAGTTTCGACAGTCGATGGCAAACCCGCCGTGAAGCTCTCCGACAACTACGCCAAAGCTTTAGGCACACCTTCCGAAATCGAACGCTATCGCCGAGTCTTCGGCACCAAGGGGATGAGTAACACACCCGTGATCACATGACGAATGACAGCGGAGAAAAGAGGGTGCCCCATTCATTCGCGTTCTGGGCGAATGAGTGGGTCGCCAGATTGCAGACAATTACCCATCCACGAATATGACAGAACTCTCGTTTCTCTACGGCACGGCGTGGAAAGAAGATCGCACACCGACCCTCGTCGAACAAGCACTGCACGCGGGTTTCCGCGCCATCGACACGGCCAATCAGCGCCGTCATTATTTTGAAGAAGGAGTTGGCCAGGGCTTAGCCGCCGCATATCGCGCCGGAATAGTCACGCGCAACGATCTGTTTCTGCAGACAAAATTCACCTATCAGCGCGGACAGGATCACCGCCTGCCCTACGATCCCGACGCGACTCTTTCCGAGCAGGTCGCGCAATCGATGGCCAGTTCGCTCGCACATCTCGGAACCGATCGTGTCGACAGCTACGTGTTGCATGGACCCGCCTCCAACTATGACTGGATCGACACCGACGCTGAAGTATGGGAGGCCATGCGCCGCGAGCGCGACGCCGGACGCACTCGCCTTCTAGGAGTGAGCAACGTTTCTCTCGGGCACTTGGAGCAGTTGGCCGCGAGCGGCGCCGAGCTTCCCGCGTACGTACAAAATCGCTGCTACGCGCGTCTAGGTTGGGATCGCGACGTGCGCGAGTTTTGCCGCGAGAACAAGATTATTTATCAGGGATTTTCGCTTCTCACCGCGAATCAGGAGGTGGTGCACCATCCTCTAATTGCCCGACTGGCCGCGAGCGCGGGAGCAACGCCCGCTAAAATCGTATTCAGTTTTGCGCGAGCTATTGGAATATTGCCCTTGACTGGCACATCTGACGCCGGGCACATGAAACACGATCTTGCTAGCCGCGATCTCGCGCTGCCGTCCGATGCTGTGAAGCTAATAGAATCTCTCTCCGGCTGAGGCTGGGTACCGGTCAAACATTATTTCGCCTGTGCAACGGCCTCCCGTTCGCCCACCTGCTGCCGCCACATCGCGTAATACAAGCCCTTCTGGTCAAGCAGTTCCGAGTGCCGTCCAAATTCGACGATGTGCCCGCGCTCCAGCACATAGATTCGGTCGGCGTGCATCACGGTCGAGAGTCGATGCGCAATCAGAATCGTGATCGCCTCCTGATTCGTCGCAACGTCGCGAATTGTCCGGCTGATCTCTTCCTCCGTCAGCGAATCCAGCGACGATGTAGCTTCGTCAAACACCAGCAGTTGTGGATGCCGCAGCAGCGCGCGCGCAATCGACAGCCGCTGCTTCTCGCCGCCCGAAACCTTGACGCCGCCTTCGCCAATTAGCGTATCCAATCCGCGATCGGCACGCGACAACAAGCTATGTGCGGCAGCCTGTTGCAAAACCTGCATGCACTCCGCGTCCGTCGCCTCCGGGTTCACAAACAGGAGATTCTCGCGGATCGAGCCGGAGAACAATTGCGTGTCCTGCGTAACAAATCCAATTTTTTCGCGCAGCACATCGAGATCAACGCGATGGGACGGAATTCCGTTGTAAAGAATCTCGCCCGACTTCGGAGCATACAAACCAACCAGCAGTTTCACCAATGTCGACTTCCCTGCCCCGGACGGCCCGACGAACGCAATCGTGTCGCCGCGAGCCGCGCTGAACGCAATCTCGTCCAACGCCAGAGCAGTCGAACTGTTATGCTGAAAACTGACCCGGTCAAACTGCAGAGTCATCAGCTCATCGACCGGCTCAGGATTGGCGGGCTTCGGATCGCGCGGAGTATCGAGAATCTGCTGAAAATTTTGCAACGACACTTCCGTCTCGCGATAAATATTGATAACATTGCCCAACTCCTGCAGCGGCCCGAAAATAAAAAACGAATAAAACATCAGCGAGAAAAATTGGCCAATCGATATTTGCTGGCGGAAGATCAGGTAGAGCATGAAAAACAAAATACTAGTGCGCAGCGCATTGACTGCCGTTCCCTGGATGAAGCTCAGGCTGCGCAAGTACTTCACCTTCTTCAGTTCCAGCTTTAGGATCTTGCCGGTGATGCCATTCAGCCGTCCAACTTCCTGATGAGCCAGGCCCAAACTCTTCACCAATTCGATATTGCGCAGCGATTCGGTTGTCGAACCCGCCAGCGCGGTGGTTTCCGCGACAATGGTCTTCTGCATCTTCTTGATCCGCTTGCTCAATACTGAACTGATGATCCCGAGCAGCGGCACCGTGAGCAAAAACGCGGGAGCAATCGACCAGTGCACGTAAAAGGCGTAGATCATCACAAAAACGATGCCGACGACCGATATAAAGAGCACGTTGACGGCGGCGGTAATAAAACGCTCCACGTCGCTCCGAACTTTTTGTAGTTTGCTCAGCGTCTCGCCGCTGCGCTGATCCTCAAAAACCTGATAGGGCAAATCGAGCGAATGCCGAATTCCGTCCGAATACATTTTCGCGCCTAAACGCTGCACGATTACGTTTACGAAATAGTCCTGAAAATTCTTGGCCACGCGCGACACGAATGCCACCCCCGCCATGGCCAGTAGTAAGAGCCCTGCTCCGCGAACAAATTGAGCTTGCGTATATTGGTGAGGCTTGGTGGCGTAGCTGTCAATGACATGGCGAAAAATCAGCGGATCGAGCAGCGAAAATACCTGGTTGGTTGTGGCCAGCAAAAGAGCGGCCGCAAACAGCTTCCAGTAGTTTTTAGAGTATTGGTAAAGAAGATTCATGATGTCAGCGCGCGAGCATGCAGGCAATGCCGTTTAGATGGCGCGCCGCTGATTTCGATTCACGCCGTGCCGGTGTTGGCGAGTGCTTCGACCGCTTCCCACGTGGTGCCAAAGGTCACGAAAAATTCCGTTACCTTGGTGATTTCCATAATCTTGCGTACACGCGGCTTCACTCCCGTCAGCACCAGGCAGCGTCCTTTTTTCTGATGCGCAACGTATGCCGCCACCAGCGACCCCAATCCCACCGAGTCAATGTAGGGAACATCCGAGAGGTCGAGAATCATCGTATCCGCCTGTTCGTGATGCACCGCCCGGTCAAATTGCGGAGCCGTTTCCACCGTGATCGGACCGCGCAGCAACAAAATGCGCTGATCCTCCGCCACGCCTTCATAGCGCTCGACGGTTAGTTCCTGTAATGCCATGGCAAAAGATTGTAGGCCACTCGGCAGCCCCTGTCACCTTCATAAACGTTGCCCAACGCTCGTTTGTTCCTAGCTTCAGAACCTGTTCCAACGCTCGTGATCTACTGCGGCTTCTTGTCGTCGCCATGATTCTCGTAAGTCGAATATTGATCGCCCGGATGCTTCATCTTGACCGTGATTTGCATCTGCGGTTTGTTGATCTCGTAGTCTTCCCCGAACGTCTGAAAATGTGGCGCCATCACCTGCACCCGCAGCGGGCAATACGGGATCCCATCAACAGTCGTCTTCCCGTCCGCATCCGTTTTCAAATCCATTTCGCCCTGCGCCTGCTTGCCCTTGCGTTGCACCGGGTGCAGCACTACCTGCGCATTCCGCAGCGGCTTGCCGTCCGTGTCGCGCACCACCACAAACTGCAAACTCGACATCGGCCCTTCATCGTCCTGGGCTCGCGCCAATTGCGTCGACGTTAGTCCCAGCGCACCAAGCGCAATCGCAATCGCTACGACGGTGACATTTGAAATCTTTATTTTCATGGTTATCTCATCCAGCCCTAAGGGGCGTTCTGCCATCACTGCGGCTTCTGCTCCGGCGTCTTGCTGTCATCCACTTTCTTTGTATCTCCATTGCCAGACGTGTATTGTCCCTTGGGACGCTTCAACTTCACCGTAATCTCCACCTCCGGTTTGTTGATCTCGTAATCTTCCCCATAAGTCTGGAAGCCCGGCGCCAGCACCTGCACCCGCAACTGGCCGTAGGGAATCCCATCAATATTCGTCTTCCCGTCGTTATCCGTCTTCAACTCCAGCCCGCCCAGTTCCTGCTTTCCATTCTTTTTCACCGGATGCAGCACCACCGCCGCGTTCCTCACCGGCTTGCCGTTGTCATCTTTGACCACCACAAACCGCAAATCCGACATCGGCCCTTCATAGTCATCCTGAGCCGCAGCACGGCCGGTGATGCCAATGCCCAGAATAATTACCAGCGTCCCTATCGCTAGACTAGCGATCGAAAATCTCTTCTTCATAGCCATCCATTCTAGCGTGTGATCTTCTTACTTCATCCCCCGGACCACATACACCTGCGACAGCGTTTGTACGTAGGGGTAGGCATACGCGCCCCCGTCGCCCACCATATAAGAAGCACCTATGCTCACAGCACCCGCAGCCAAGTCCTCGCCGATGGTTCTTACTGACTCCATCTTTCCCGTAACCATGTTCACCCGATAAACACTTCCGGTCTTACCGCTCTGCCGGACTGGAATCGCCAGAAGCGAGCTTCCATCCGGCGACCATCTAACGTGGTAGTTCGAGTCCAGACCCGGAATTAACCGTAGTGCGCTGCCCTCGCCTGAATTGGATGGTTCAATCTGCCATATACCCCATTTCCCCTCCGGACCCATCACGACAGTACTCCGGCCGTCTGGAGACGGCTCCACGCCCACCACACCCTCCGGAGTTATCGGCCGCGAATCGCCATTGCTCACCGCAATCAAGTAATCGCGCGCCCCGTGTCCCGGCTCGACTCCGCTCGCCAGCAATTCCTTGCCGCCGGCCAGCCATCGCACTTTGTGGTAGCTCACATTGTCATGCGTCAACTGCCGCGCCTCGCCCACTCCCGTCGGCACCAGCCTGATCGGCCCACCCTTCGCCGGTTGCGTAGTCACCCACTTGGCGTCTGGAGAAATGGCCAATCCCACTCCTTCGCCAATTCGCACCGGAGGAGATCCATCGCTGTCGCGGACAAACACGGTGTAATTCGGTCCGCCCCCTTCGCCCGCCTCCTCAAACAATATCTTCCGGCCATCTCGGCTGAGATCACCCAGAATCGACCAGTCGAGCCACCCGAGTTCGCGCTCCTCCTTCCCGCCGGGTCGCACTCCACGAATCCCGATGCGCCGCCGATGAGCCACCATCAGCGTCGTCTCGTTGCGCCGATCTTGCAGCCACATTCCGCCCGGCACATTGGTGATGGTTCGCACTTTGCCCGACAGCGTGACCGCGCGCGGGTTTGCCGCACTTCCGGCGCCGGTAGAGGTAAACCAGATTTCATCACCCGTTGGCGACCATAAAATTCCCTCCAGCGAGGTCCACACCGGAGTAAGTAGCCTCTCTTTATTATTGCTGCTGCCGTCCGACCCGATTACCGCGACCGCGCCCTCATCGTCGCCCACCGCGTTCTGATGATCGGCAAATGCAATCCGCTTCCCGTCCGGCGAAATCTTCGGATGACTGATCCAATTCGCGCCGTCGACCAGTACCTTCCCAATCGGATATTCCAATCGCCAATGCTGATTTTCGGGCAAGTATCGGACCACCGCCATACTTTCGCCGTCGGCCGCCCAGTCCGCGTCCTCGACATTATCCAGAACTTCTCGCGGCGATCCTCCGCTCATCGGAAGCCGCGCCAGCGTTCCGATATCTTCAAACCCAATGAGATTTACGGATTTAAGCCGAACCGCTAGCTCCCCGCTTTTCGAGATCGACAGCAACTCCGCATCCTTCACTCCCAGTTCGCGCGCTCCCGGGTCGTCCGCGCGCCCCACATATAACTGGTTTTCACCCCCGTCCCACGAAGCGCTATAGACAATGCTGCCGTCCAGCGTAAAGCGCGCATTCCCAATTGATCCTGTACGAAAAGTGATGGGTTGATACTCCGGCAAACTGGCCTTACCTGTCCCTCGGCCCCACCACCAGCCCACGCCAAGCATCAAGGCTGCCAGCACGACAGCGCCCGCCACGTCGCCCGCCATGCGACGCGATGACGGTTCCTTTCTCCGCGCGGGTGTCCCTGCCGCGGGTGTCTCTGCCGCGGGTGTCCCTGCAATGACCGGCTCTGCGATCCCCGACGGCGGCGCAAGCGCCGGCTGCGCCCCCGTCTTACCCATCACCGTTCCAAGCCCCGAAACATCCGTCAGCGCTTCCAGATTGAACGCCAAATCGCCCGCCGACTGAAACCGGTGCGCCGGATTCTTCTCCAGGCAATGCAACACCATTCGCTCCAGTGCGGGAGGAACGTTGCGCGCGGTTTCCGAAAGCTCGGCCGGCTCTTCTTTCAGAATCGCGCTCATGGTATCGGCAGGGCTCTCTCCACGAAACGCCGGCTGCCCGGAAAGCATCTCGTACAAAATCGATCCAAAGGCAAAAATATCTGAGCGATGATCGGCGGGCTTGCCGCGCACCTGCTCCGGCGACATGTATCCAACCGTCCCCATAATCTGGCCGGGCTCTGTGTTGACTTGCACCGTTGCCGCATCCTCGCTGGCATCGCCCTCCGGCCGCGTCAGTTTCGCCAGGCCGAAATCGAGAATCTTAACCCGCTCGTCGTTGGTGATAAATAAATTTTCTGGCTTCAGGTCGCGATGGACGATTCCCTTTTCGTGCGCCGCAGCCAGCCCACGCGCCACCTGCAGCGCGTAGTCGATCGCCCTACGGCTGGAAAGCAGTCCACTCCGTATCCGTTCACGCAGTGTTTGCCCTTCCAGCAATTCGGAGACGATATAGGGCGCGCCACGCTCTTCCCCAATATCGAAAATCGAAAGAATGTTGGGATGATTCAGTGCCGCCGCCGACCGCGCTTCCTGCATAAAGCGCTGCAAGCGCGCCGCATCGGTTGAGAACGTTGCCGGCAGAACCTTGATCGCTACAATGCGATTCAGACGAGCATCGCGAGCGCGATATACTTCGCCCATTCCTCCGGCACCGAGCAATGACAGGAGGTCGTAAGGACCGAGTTTGGTTCCCGGGGCGAGTGCCATCTGAGTTGTGGATTATATCGGACTGGCATGAACTCAGGCGGAATTATGCTCGCGCTTTCTACGGCGGCGTAGATAAAAAGACCTGTCAATTATGGCACCTGATATTGACAGGACTGGAGCGTTACTTATGGCCCGGATCATCGCTCACCAATCCGCGGCCCTTGCTTACTTAGTTCACCTTATAGCCCTACGCCTTATAGCCCAACGATAAGCGTCGCGACCATCCCTCCTGCTACGCTCCGACCATATGCTGCAGCGCTGGACGATTATGGATGATCAGCATCGATCCCTTTAATTCCGCCAGCTCGTTGCGCCGGAACTCCGACAGCAGACGCGTGATGGTCTCCCGGCTGGTGCCGATGAGTTGTGAGATTTCTTCGTGCGTCATCGCCAATCGGACGCGCACGCTACCTCGGTTGGCGCGCCCCTCCGCCGCAGTCTCCAGCAGAAATTTCGCGAACCGCTCGGTCACCGAGTGCGACAACCCGATGGTGCGCACCACGCCATAGGAATCCGAACAGTCGCGCGCCAGATGCTGGATAGCGTGAAAGCTTGCGTCGACGTGCGCGTCGAGAAAGCGCAACATGTCTTCCCGGAGGACAAAGTCGAGTTGGCAAGGTTGCATGGTTTCGACGGTCAGTTGATAGGGATTGCCCGTAACCACCGCGTGCAGGCCCAGAACCTCGCCCGCCTCCGCGATTCGGATAATCAAAGTCTTGCCGTCGCGCGAAGTGGTCGAAAGTTTGGCGCGCCCCTGGCACAGCACAAAAATTCCCCAGGCGCTTTGTCCTTCAACCAGCACCACCGCATGCTCGGGAAAAAGAGCTGCATGTTTTATTTTGTCGAAGTCAGCGATCGACTCGCGTGACAGGTCGCAGAAAAAACTGCGCGAACGCAAGTGACAACTGACACAGCTTTCAACGCACTTCATGCCGGACGTGCCCATAAGTCGCTCCTTGATCCCCTTGCTCCACGCAAAATACACGCCTGCGTCGGGTTGGCGAGCAACGATAAAAACAGCGATGTTTTTGAATCTGTCCCTGGTCGCCCGGCGCTGGAGGTGGTAGCAGGTCCATTGCACGCGAATAACCGTTCGGTTTTGTAAAGAAACCCATAGTTGCTGCATCCCGTAGCTCGCGGGCCGCCAGAATTTGGCCGGAAAACGGGCAGCTCTGCCGAAAGTTGGGCATGTTGCCAGCGTCCGCGCATGCAACCGGTCCAGCAACGCGCCGACCCCTCGAAATCACTCCATCGAAAACAACCGTTCCTACTGCACCGTCAGCGTCAGCGGCAGAGTGTGAGTCGAAGTCGACTCTGTCACCGCCACGGTAAAGTTGTGTTGAGCGGGCACTGTCGCCGTTTTTAGCGTGATGGTGCTGTTCGCCGTCTTGGTAGAATCCGCCTGCGACCTCGCTGTCACGACGACCGAAGACGGCAGACCGGCCGCCACAGTAGGAGCCGTGTATGTCGCCGTCCCATTACCGGTGGATGAAATCGTTCCCGCAGTGCTTGGCGAGATCATCCAATTGACGGCCGTTTGCGATGTATTGCTCACCGTCGCGGTGAAGGTTTGTGTCGATGAAGGCCATCCATCACCCGCATCATTCGGCCACAGGCTCGCTCCAGTGGGCGTAACCGCCACGCTCACCGGATTGCTGCCGCCGCCGCTGCCGCAGGCGATGAACAAGCCAAGCAAGGCCAGCATCAAGCACAAGCCAGCAATAGCCCAGACTTTGGATAGCTTCCGTCCCACCAGGCCAACCACAAATACACCCGCGATCGGCAGCGTAAGCGGCAACCACGGAGGCCGGTTGTCCGCTAGCCTATGCCGCTGCGCTTTATTGCCGCCACCATCGCCGCCACCATTCGGCCCCGAGGTTGTAATGTTCAGCGTCACAAGGGTTGGCGGCGATCCCGGCGCCCCAGCGGATACTTGCGCCGGACTAAAGACACAATTGGTCGTCGCATCCAGTCCCGAGCAAGCAAATGTGACCACCGATCCGAAGACTGTAGCCGGCGCGACCGGAGCCACCGTGAAGGAGTAGCCCGTAGCCGTCACCCCGGCCAGCACGGTCGTGGTGGTGTTACCGGTATTGGTGAGCGTGAAGTCCGGCGCGGTAATGGTCTCAATCAGGACGGCCGACGTGCTGGCAGCGTTGTTCCCGTCACCGCTATAGACCGCGGTGAGCGAATGCGCGCCCACAGGCAGCGTGGAGAATGTAAACGTCACCGGCTGCGAACCATTCACCGTAGCGCTGCCGATCGAGGTGAGCCCGTCGTTCAAACCCAGCGTGCCCGTCGGCGGGTTTACACCCGTAGTAGTAACCGCCGCAGTGAAAGTCACCGCGACCCCTTGCGTCGCCGGATTTAGATTAGAAGTGAGTGTCGTAGTCGTCGGCGAGCCGGGATAATAGTTGTTCAGAAAATTTCCCGCGTCGATCGAACCGAGCCCTGTAACTTCATCGAAGCCCGCCGTCACCAAGTATCCGGAGAGTCCACCCGTCAGCCCTGTCGGCGACGGCGTGCTGTTGTTGCACATGCTGGGCGTTGTGATCACACATCCGCTGACGCCACTCGAGGCCACTGTGACATCGTGAAAAATTGTATTCGTGGCATTGGACGCGAGTTGATAGAGGCGCTGGTTAAGTTCTCCCTGCGGTCCGCCCAATTTTTGATTGAGCAGCGCCGTAATTCCAGCCATATCGGGCGCGGCGGCGGATGTTCCGTAGAAGTACTCAAAGTAAAACTCGCCATTAGTTACCACGCAGTTGCCAGGATGCGCGCCGCCTGACGCCGCCAGACATCCGAAATAGCCGTCATGCCCGGAAGAACTAAATGCTATGTCGGGAGTGTAGCGTCCCTCGGTCCCCGGCACTCCCGTTCCGGTTTGCCACGACGGCGTTGCAATGTACATGCTGACGCCGCCGCCCGAAGAAGCGGCCTGCGTGTCTCCTTGGCTATTCAACGGCTCGTTCCATCCGCCTTCGGGAATATAGCGCAGCGCCGATTCGAGATAGAGGTCATTCGTGTTACTCCAATACTCGCTAGGATCAGACGCATCCGCAAACTCAGTTCCACCAACGCAAGTGGAGTAACTCGAAGCGCAAATGTAATTGGGACTGGCAATCTGAGTTTGCGGCGGAGTCTGAAAGTAAGTATCGCAACCCGCGGCGCCCGCATCGCCTGAAGAAACAAACGACGATATCCCTTCTGCCGCGCCTTGGCTGAAAACGGTATCCCAGAACTGCACGTTCGACGCATTCCGATCGGCTTCGCAAGCCCCGAAGCTAACGTTCATGACCTGCGCGATGACGGGATTGCTGTCGACGACATAGGAAGCCGCGACCCGAATCCCGTTGATTCCAGCCTCATCGTTGTCCGCGCTGATGACCAGATCAATGGTTGCCTGGGGCGCGACGCTGCCAGCGCGCATCACGTCAATCGTCGCTTCCACCTGATCGCCGGAGGCTGACCCGCCAGTTCCCGCGGGCGGTCCCGGATCTTGTCCGTTCGGAGGCACAATGACCGTCGGATCCCCCAGCGCGACACCTGCGAGAGACGCGAAGTTTTCGATGTCGGGGTCATACACCCTGGCGCGGCCAATGATGGCAATCGTCTGTCCCATCCCGCCGATTTGCTGGAGGTAAATGGGATCCAAATCGTAGATGACGGCGAAATCGCCAGGGCTAATGAAATAGTCGCAGCTTCCGCCATTGCAAACGGAAAGCGCCGGCAAATCCGATCCTGCGCCCACTGGAACCTGAGCCTGTCCGGCGCCATGATAGGAACGATCATGAACCGTGCTCAGACCGCTGACAGACTGAATCACGTCCGCTAGCGCTGCAGGAATCGTGGGATCGGAAGCCGTCGCCATGCGCCGCTCGCCATTAACAACGTAGTAGCGCATTTGAGTTGCGAATGCGGCGCCCACCAAAGCCGCGTCACCGCTGAAAACGATCATCACGCGACTGTTGGAGACGGAATCCACGCTCAACCCCTGGCCTCGAAGCCACGCGGAAACAACGCCAATGTCCTGATCAGAAACGCCGAATCTTTGGCCCACCTGAACCGGATTCAGGAAGTGATGATAGTTTCGCGATGCTGGATCCTGCAGTTTCTGCAAAAACTGCTCGAACGCTTTCTGGCGCTGCGGCGACCGCTTGAGCACCAAGGTCAAGTGCTCAAGCCTGGTATCGGCCGGGACCGGGCCCGAACTATTTTGTGATAGCGCCCACACCGCTCGCTGCCCCTGCAACACCACGCGGCCTCCGCTATCGACCGGAGCAGTTACTAAGTTCCCCGATTGCGCCAGAGATCTCGATGTCGACATCGAGATCATGATCACCATCATTGACAACAGGCAAAGGACTCTCAGAATGGCCGCTGCACTACCAAGGTCTGCACAGTGAAAAACGCCTCCGCGAGCCACGCTGGCCGTCATAAATAACCTCGCTTAGTCTGCTGTCAACACTCGCTGTCTTAAAGGTCGCAATAAAGAAAGATTGCAAACTTATTTCAGGTACGTCGAGCGAGGAAGTATACGTCAGAAATGCCGATCTCGTAAGTCCGTATAAGTGCCCAACAAGTTACCGCCGGCAGTTACACTTAACACGTACACTTAACGCAGATTACCAACTGAATCCACTGCGCATAATTCACCGTCTTACGACCGGCGCAGGAGAGCAATCGTGACCATCAAGTATCGGGGTGCGGCAGGATGGGCGGTGCATCCAGGAGAAATTCTTCGCGAGGAGTTTCTCGAGCCTATGGGTATCTCCGCTTACAATCTGTCGATGGAGCTGCGCGTCTCTCCTCCAACCGTGAACGACATTGTTTGAACGACATTGTTCGGGAGAAGCGTGGAATTACTCCCGAGATGGCCGCTCGGCTAGCCAAGTATTTCGGCACCTCCGAGCAGTTCTGGCTCAACTTGCAGGACGCTTTTGCCGTGCATCAGGTCAAGGAGAAGTACGCCAAGGAACTCAAGGCCATCAAACCCCTCGCTGCCGCCTCCGCCGGGTAAGTGGGGACCAGAGTCCATGAAATATTCATTAGCTATCATATTGATTATACAAATGTTATCCAAATAATTCGACTACTGCTTGACAATCTCCCACTCACATTCCTATAATTAGCACTCGAAGCAATCAAGTGCTAACAGCCCCGCCTTCGGGGCAAATCCAAAATCCGAATTCAACCTATTCCCTTAACCACTCTTGAAAGGAGTACGCAACTATGGCTACTAAATTCACCCCGCTGCATGACCGCATCCTGGTCCGTCGGGTCGAAGAAGCCGCTACCAGCCGCGGCGGGATCATTATTCCCGACTCCGCAAAAGATAAACCGACAGAGGGAGAAGTCATCTCCGCCGGCAAAGGCAAGATCAACGAAGAAGGCAAGGTTCGTCCGCTCGATGTGAAAGAAGGCGACCGCATTCTCTTCGGCAAGTATTCCGGCAACGAGATCACGATTGATGGTGAAGACTTCATCATCATGCGCGAAGAAGATGTGCTGGGCGTGGTTTCGGGCGCGACCGCAGGCGCAACCAAGAAAGAAACCGTCGGATCACGTAGGTAACAACAATGACTTGTCATCCTGAGCGAAGCGAAGGACTTGCTTTCGGACTCAGGACATAATTTTGCTGTAGCTGAAATAGCTCACAGCCAAACATCCCGCAAGCCACGCGCTTGCAAAAATCAAATTAGGAGCAAACGAAAATGGCAAAACAAATTATTCATGGAGAAGAATCGCGACAGGCAATTCTCCGCGGCGTCAACATACTGGCGGACGCTGTGAAGGTCACCCTCGGCCCCAAGGGCCGCAACGTCGTGATTGAAAAGAAATTCGGTGCGCCGACCATCACCAAAGACGGCGTCACCGTAGCGAAAGAAATTGAATTGCCCAACGGCATCGAGAACATGGGCGCGCAGATGGTCCGCGAAGTGGCTTCGAAGACCTCGGACATCGCGGGTGACGGCACCACCACCGCTACCGTTCTTGCCCAGGCAATTTATCGCGAAGGCGTGAAGACGGTCGCCGCTGGCGCCAATCCCATGGCGATCAAGCGCGGCATCGAAAAGGCGGTTCTGCTCATCACCGGCAGAGTCGATAAGGAAGGCAATCGCGAGAAGGGCGAATTGGATAAGTTCTCCAAGCCCGTCTCCGGCGACATGATTGCCCAGGTCGGAACCATCTCGGCGAACAACGACGAGACCATCGGCAGAATCATTGCCGAAGCCATGAAGAAAGTCGGCAAAGATGGCGTCATCACTGTCGAAGAGTCGAAGACCCTCAACACGGATCTCGACGTAGTCGAAGGCATGCAGTTCGACCGCGGCTATCTGTCTCCTTACTTCGTCACCGATCCGGAGCGCATGGAGTCCGTACAAGAAAATGCGTACATCCTGATCCACGAAAAGAAAATCAGCTCGATGAAAGATCTTCTCCCGTTGCTAGAGCAGATCGCCAAAGGCGGCAAGCCGCTCCTGATCATCGCTGAGGACGTCGAAGGCGAAGCGCTCGCCACCCTCGTAGTCAACAAACTCCGTGGCACGCTGCAAGTCTCGGCCGTCAAGGCTCCTGGCTTCGGCGATCGCCGCAAGGCCATGCTGCAGGACATCGCAACCCTGACCGGCGGCAAGGCCATCACCGAAGACCTCGGCATCAAGCTGGAGAACGTTCAGCTCGCCGATCTCGGACAAGCCAAGAAAGTCACCATCGACAAGGACAACACCACCATCGTCGAAGGCAAAGGCAAGCCCGGTGACGTTCAGGGCCGCGTAAAAGAAATTCGCAGCCAGATCGAAAAGACCACCAGCGACTACGACCGCGAGAAGTTGCAGGAGCGGTTGGCCAAGCTGGTCGGTGGCGTAGCCGTAATCAAAGTCGGCGCCGCGACCGAAACCGAAATGAAGGAAACGAAGGCCCGCGTCGAAGATGCCATGCATGCGACTCGCGCGGCCGTTGAAGAAGGAATTGTCCCGGGCGGCGGCGTAGCGCTAGCGCGTTGCGTTCCAGCTCTCGACAAGCTGAAGCTGGAAGGTGACGAGCAGATCGGTGTCAACATCGTGAAGCGCGCCATCACCGAGCCCTTGCGCCAGATCGCCGAGAATGCCGGCGAAGAAGGTGCAATCGTGATCGGCAAGATCCACGACTCCAAAGACAACAACTACGGCTACAACGCCCTGACCGGAGAGTACGAAGACCTGGTCAAGGCAGGCGTGCTCGATCCGACGAAAGTAGTGCGCACCGCACTGACCAACGCCGGCTCGATCGCAGCCCTGATGCTAACCACCGAAGCCCTGGTAGCGGATATCCCGGAGGAGAAGAAGAACGCTCCAATGGGCGGCGGCCACGGCGGTGGCGGCGGCATGGGCGACATGTACTAGGAGCAGCCGTTAGCTCTTAGCCATTAGCTGTTAGCTTGAATCAAAGGCCCCGTTCGCAAGAGCGGGGCTTTTTTTGTTTGGGGGCGGAGTGTTCCACGTGGAACGCTATGCAGTTTATTTTGTACGTATGTATATGTATGCTATCGACGGCAAATGAAACGGAAGAAAAGAGTTAAGAGGCGCGGGAGAGTCGCCCGCCTGAGGGCTTCCGGAAGCGTGGAACAGGAGTCTGCGATAAGCCTCCGCAAGCAATGGCGGGAGCGGCGGCTAGAGCTTCAGCTCTGGCGGGAGTTACCCAAGAAGCGGGTCACGCTGAAACTGGACGCCGATGTGCTGGCCTGGTTCCGGGGGATGGGCCGGGGATACCAGTGGGAGATTAACAAGAGGCTGCGGAGGGTGATGGAACGGGAGCGGCGAGCTTTGAGCCGCGAGCTTTGAGCTTGAATCGTGTGGCGCGGGCGCCGTTGCCCGCGAAAAGCTGACACCAAACGAAAGCCCTGCTCGCAAGGGCGGGGCTTTTTCCTTCGTACTCGACGCATGGCAGTGAAGTGGCTCGATACGAATAAAAGGCCTGGCCGCCGTCAGGACGGTTGAGGCGTCTTCACCTTGGACGCTGATACCTTGTTATCGTTCCGGGCGTCAATCAGCACAATGCTTTGATCCTTTTCGAGACCCAGCTGTCTAAGAATCGATTCCACTCGGGCCAACTCTTCTTCGCTGTAATAAACGATCACCTTCACCGACCTCTTGGTTCGATGGGCTTTTTGATATATCTGAGTCTGATGTTGCAAGTTGTTCGCAAGTTGTGAATTGCTTGCTAGCTTAAATTCAACAAGTGCCTTATTTGCGCTTCCTTCGGAGATTGCAAAATCTACTGGACCCCTCCCGCTGTTCGCCTCGCTGTTCACGTCGAAACCCGTTGCAAACCACGTGAGACGGTAGAGAATATGAACATCTCTTTCCCGCGTTATCGGCTGCCCATTTATGTAAAAGATTCGCCATCCATCATTGTGCTCGATGACATCCTTCAGGTATAATGCCCTCTTCAACGCGGCCTCATAACTATCAACCGGCTCTGAATAGAAACTGGAGTGTTCTTCGAGAAGGCCAACCAGCTTTTCGACATTCTTAATAAACTGCGTCTCAATTTGAGTGACGTTCTCCCTGCTTAACTCGGTGGCTTTTCCGCCGTCTCTCTCCTTCAATGCGAGGTAGTAATCAAGAATCTCCGGAAACCGGCGGATTGTTTTCCGCCCAACTGTACGTCGGTCTGATTCGGTTGGCTAAAGTGGCCGCAAGGAACGAAGAGGCTTCCTGCTTTTTTTTCTTTTTCTTGCCAGCGCTTCTCTTCGCTTCTTCTCCTTCTTCTCCAGTATTATGCTCAATTGAAGACTGAAATAATTGTTTATCTGGGCCCGTAACTGCACATTCTCAATGCTGCCTACGATTTCTGCATAATCCCCGACCAAATCACGCTGGTTAATCCAGAGCTCATCCTTCGCAAGAAGATCTTGTGGAGTCAGAAGGACAAAATCATCAAGGAATACAGGTAGCCGATAGGTCTTGCTGACCCACGTTTCCGTCTTGTAATTGAAGTAGACACGTTCCACCGCGAAGTTCTTGGTTAAGGCTGGATCGACGTGCTGACGTGCGAACTCTTGCGTATATTCCAAGAGATATTTCTTGATGAGGTTAGTCGTGAAATCGCTAACGTGATCCCTGCCGACGCCTGAATCGAAAAGTGTGAGCTTTTCAAAGTGCGGGCTTTGGGTAACTTTTTCCTCCCCGAAGTCCCGGAATGTGGTACTGAAATTCTCGTGCAGCGCTCGCGCGAAATCCGGTCCTAATCCGTTCCCACTATTTCCAGAAAGGCAAAAGCCGAGCCAATTTTGCTTAACTTCCTTGAAAATATACCAAGCATGCATGCTTCCGGTATCGAGGGCGGAGTCGGCTGATTTGTGCTTCAAGAACCTCACGTACCTAATCATTTCAGCATGTAAGGATCGATATTCGGGCTTTGGGCTGTTGAAGAGCAGGAAAGGATCAATGAACATCGGGAGATCATTGATAAGCGAAATGTCAAACGCGCCATAGGCTCTCAGCACGTGGCGGCTGAGGTCAAAAAAATCTGAGAAATAGATCGGTATCTTTCGCATAGCGATGTGGGGAAGCTGCTGATCGTACTACAAAATATTTCCCACCACAAAACCTAATTCCCTCTTGGCACGGAGTGAAAATCCGCCCTTGATCAGTTAGAAAGCTCCCCGACTACCGACCTCTACGTCGGTTACCATGGCGGTACCGAGGTCACGTGACAAAACATACGGATAACGTGTATACAAGTAACAAGAAATCCGATGACCTGCCAAAAGACGACAAGCCGCTTGTTCCGATCGCTATCCCAGGCGACTCGAGACGGGCGCTGCGCGAGTTTCCGGCTGGCGTACGGCAAGATCTCGGGTACGCTCTTTACCAGTTGCAGCTTGGGCAAAACCCACCGGACAGGAAACCGGTTCGCACCGTAGGTGCGGGAGTCTACGAACTGCGCGAGCAGGACGCGGAGAAGTGGTACAGAGTTTTGTATGTACGTAAAGGCGGAACAATCCACGTCCTCCACTGCTTTGAAAAGCGGACGAACGCGATCGAGCAGAAGGACATCGAGACCGCCAGAACGCGCTTAAAACGCGTGCTGGAAGCTAAACGCGAGGAGAAGAGAATTGCCAAACAAGCGCTCCGTCGAAGGTGAATACAGAGTAACTGGGAGTGTCTTGGATGAACTCGGATTGGATCGGCAGGGCGCATTGGAGCTAAAACTGAAAGCCTCGCTGCATCAGAATATTCTGGGGTTGATTAAACGCCGCCGATACAGCGCCCGGGATTTGGAACGAATCCTGCGGATACAGCAACCGCGAGTGAGCGAACTCACACGCGGCAAGCTTTCCACTTTAAGTGTGGCCCGCCTTCTCCTATATGCCGATCTCTTGGGAGCTCAGGCTCAGATAAAACTCAAGCAGCTTCGGGCGAACGCGGCAGCTTGATTTCTGCGAACTCCCGCCGCATCCGCTCTTCATCCACCGTCGATCGTTCATCCCATCTTCTGCGCAATGGTGATGGTGTATCCATCCCCATCCTCAAAGCCGAATTCTTTCATCCCATAAAACTGCTCAGTTACCGGCATCGAGACTTTCGCTCCCGCTTTCTGCACGCGATCGAGGACCGCTTGCAGGTTGTCGACCTCCATGTAAAGCGTCAGGCTTCCGCCGATGTTTGCGGCGAGTTTGGGATATTCCGCGGCCACCGTCTTCTGGTCGTTGAAAAAAATCTCGACCGCTCCGTTCGACACTGACGCGAACACGTAAGGCGGCTGTTCGGGAACAGTGATAGCTTTTTCCAGTCCAAGAATTTCGAGATAGAACTTCAGGCTGGCTTCCACATTGCGGACAACTAGATTGGGCGTGAGTTTCGTGATCTGCATGAGTCTTCCTCTCTTTTTTAGTTGAACCGTAAATTGGATCGTGAATTGATTCCGGACGGTGTTCGTCATGAAGGACGATGGCGCACACTTCCGGTGTGCTCGCATCTCCTCCATCCACGACCCTTGCGAGGAAGGACGTAGGTAGGGGCCCTCATTGTAGGTGGCGCCGAGTAGACCGGCGCGCGGGTCCCGCGAGGTACGGCAAAATAATAGCACGAAGAGTCAAGAGGCCTGCCGCGAGGCAGCGATACAATAGCCGCTCTTGGCTTAGCTGGCGGGGAGACATCATGGCACGCAGCGCGATTCTTTCGATTGTTCATCGGGCGAATGTCAATCGGGATTCCATTCTGGACTCGGCGCGAACCACGATAGCGGCGGTCGTCTCCATGTGGCTGGCTCGGCTTCTGAAAATGCCTGAATACTATTGGGCCCCGATTTCGACCATCGTCATCATTCAATCCACCATCCCGCCGCGAACCTTGGGCTGGCAGCGCTTTGTGGGAACGGCGCTGGGAGCGGTGCTCGGCGCGGCATTGGCGACATTCTTCCGACCAAGCGTACCCGTCTATGCTTTGGGAATTTTCATCTGCGGATTGCTGTCCTGGCTATTAAACGTCGGCGCCGCCTACCGGTTTGCGGCGATTACCCTGAGCATTGTCTTGCTGATTCCGCATACCCGTCCACCCTGGATCATCGGCTGGCACCGCTTTTTGGAGGTATCGTTGGGGATCGCTGTGGCATTGGCGGTAACGCTGGTGTGGCCGTCGGCGAAGAAAACCGTATGACCCACATTCCCCCACTTCCGTGGGATTCTCAAGCCGCTACTTTCTGGGCTAGTATTTGCTGGCGTTTTCTAATCAAATTCTGTGCTCAATAGGTGCAAAAGATTTCTTCTGCCCCGGCGAAAAATGGGGCCAGACGTCTTTAACTCGAAGAAAGAGTTGTATAAAGTAGAGCTTGCAATTCCTTTCCCCGGCACTTTTTCGGCTTGATAACTGCTGTTTCCCTGTAAGTGGCCTGGTGGCCTATCTCCTAGTGGAGTAACCAATGGTAATGTGTTTTACGCGGTCTTCTGGGATCGGAAGACCCTCTATCTCTCGCATTCATCTGTTCTCTTTCACCATCCTTCTCAGTATGGCATTGGTTTCTGTTTCTTCGGGGCAGGTCCTCGTAACCACGGGCCGTTCCGACAACCAGCGCACGGCCGCCAATCTCAATGAAACGCTGCTGACGCCGGGCAACGTAAATAAGAATGGATTCGGCACGTTGTTCAGCAATCCGATCGATTATCAGGCGCTCGCGCAACCGCTCTACGTTTCCAGCGTGAACATCAACGGTCAGGGAGTTTTGCATAACGTTGTCTACATTGCGACCATGGCCGACTCGGTCTACGCTTTCGACGCGAACAACAATACCGGAGCGAATGCTGCTCCGCTGTGGTACGTAAATTTCACCGACCCCGCCAATGGAGTTACCCTGGCCACCGGCGTCAACCTCCCCTGCTCGGGAGGCCAGACGACCGGCTTCACCGAGGAAGGAATTGCGGGCACTCCGACCATCGACATCAATACCGGAACCATGTATCTCGTGGCCAAGACTGTGGAAAATGGCAAGGTCGTCCATCGCCTGCACGCGCTCGACATCACCTCCGGAGAGGAAAAATACGGTGGCCCGATTGTCATCTCCGCCACGAGCACAAGCAATCAAGAGCAAGTCACCGTCTTCAACAGCCTGCATCAGCTAAACCGTCCCGGATTGCTGTTGCTGAATGGCACCATCTATATCGGCTTCGGATCCAACTCCTGCAACGACGACAACAGCGGTTGGGTATTGGCCTACGATGAAACCAGCCTGGCGCAAACCGCCGTCTTCAACACTTCGCCGGATCACGGGTTGACCTCGATCTGGCAAACTGGCAACGGGCTCGCCGCCGACGAGAACAACAACATCTTTGTAGAGACGGCCGAATCCTGCACCAGTTGCTACAACATTCCGCAAGGCGGCCAAACCTACAGCAACAGCGTGCTGAAGCTCGATCCCACCTATCTCACGGTGGGCGATTACTTCACTCCCTGGGACGTTGCCTTCCTCAATGCTAACGATCTGGACTTGAGTTCGACGGGAGTTCTCATTCTTCCCGATCAGGACGGTCCGAATATTCATGAACTCGTCGCTGCCGGCAAACAGGGCTTCGTCTATGTTCTCAATCGCGACAACATGGGAATGTTCTCCGCATCGGGGAACGATAATCAGATCATCCAAGAATTCCCTCTGATTCCGGGTGCGCAGGAAGGCTCAAAAAGGGACGTGCTGTTCAGCTCTCCAGCGTACTGGAACAATACCGTTTACTTCGAGCCCGATGCATCGCCCCTATTGGCATTTCCTGTATCCGGCGGAATTCTGGGCACACCGATAAACACAGCCCAGACCTATACGGGCGCTCACTCGCCGTCGATTTCAGCGAACGGCAACAGCAACGGAATTTTGTGGGCAATCAGCGGAAACAATTTGTATGCCTTCAACGCCACCACCATGGCGATGCTTTACAGTTCCGCCCAGAACAAAACACGCGATCAGTTGCCAACCGTCGCTCACTTCGCAACTCAGACGGTAGCTAACGGCAAGGTTTATGTAGCCACGCGGACGACCCTCCAAGTCTACGGACTCTTCCAGAGTCTCACATTGGTCAGCGGCAGCGGTCAGAGCGCTCAGATACTCACAACCCTGCCTGCGCCGCTGCAGTTGCAGGTGATCGATCCTTACAGCGGAGCTGGAATTCCGAATGTGACCGTGACCTTCAGCGACGGCAACAAGGGAGGGGTTTTCAATCCCGCCAGCGTCGTTTCCGATGCCAACGGCAACGTGTCGACCAGTTACACCTTGCCTAAAACCGCAGGCACCTACACCATAACCGCCAGTTCCACCCTGGCCGGAAGCTTGACATTCGTAGAAACCGCGTTGCCTGGACCAGCAACTAAAGTTGTTCTCGCAACCGGTAACAAGCAGACAGGACAGGCGGGATCCATCCTGCCCGCCCAGTTAAAAGCCAAGGTTCAGGACGCTTACAGCAACGGCGTGCCCGGCGTTACTGTTACGTTCGTAGACAACGGTCATGCCGGCACGCTGACTCCCAGCATGGCTGTGTCGAATGCCAGCGGATTCGCTCTCGTGAGTTACCAGCTTCCGAATACAGCCGGAACCTATAAGCTTACGGCCAGCGCGGTCGGAGTGAACACAACGGCGCTCTTCACGGAATACGCCACCGGCGATGCGCCAGCCGCTCTGGTTGCAATTTCAGGAAACAACCAGACTGCTCCTGTAAATACAGCGTTGCCGCAACCTTTAGTTGTGCAGGTCAACGATGCATCGGGCAATCCGGTCACCGGTGTTTCGGTCGTGTTTTCCGCGCCGTCCGGAACTGTGACCGGGAGCCCCGCAACATCTACTTCCAGCGGAACAGTTTCGGTCAACTACACAACCGGCAGTTCGGTCGGCACGATTACGATTACCGCTGCCGTAAACGGTCTGAATACCCAGTTCTCTGTGAACGTGGGCGCCGGCGCGCCCGCCACGGTCGCGATCAGTGGCGGAAATAACCAGTTCGCAACCGCCGGCTCAATGCTGCCACAAGCATTGAGCGTTGTGGTTGCCGACCAATATGGCAATCCAGTTTCCGGCGTGGCAGTAAACTTCAGCGATGGCGGCGCTGGAGGATCATTCTCCTACACCAATCCGGTAACCACCAGCAACACCGGAACCGCCAGCCAGGTGTACACGCTTCCGCCAACTCCAGGAACGGTCTATATCAGCGCAACCGCTACGGGCATATCCACGCCCGCCGTGTTCACCGAGACCGGCCAGTAAGAAGTCTCTCCGGTATAGCTGGCGAAAGGCCTCTTCCCAACCTCCGTTTCCCGCATTCCAATCTAGCGTCTCGCTACCAGATTGTTCGCAGGCCATCTACGGCATACGCTGGATGTGCTTCATTCGGCCTTCACGCGCACACTGTCGTCTGGACGATTCCTCGTCCTTCGAGGAATCACATAAAAATACGCCGCAGGAGGCTTTTTCAATGTCTGCAACAAAACTTACCTTATTTTCGATGCTTCTATTGTGCGCGGTTTGGGTTATGGCTCAGAGCGCACCTGCTGGAGGAGCCGCACCGGGCGGAACAGCGGGATCCGCGGGCCAAGCAGCCCCGGGTGGAACTACGGCGCCCTCTGGCAGTACGGCAACGCCGCCTGGAGGCACGTCGACTCCGACTTCCCCGAGCACCGTCCCGGGGTCGAATTCTCCGAACCAACCGACGCCGGGCAACAATACACAGCCTTCTAGCGTCAATCCGAACACCCCTCAGACCAGCCCCGGTGGCGGCCCTTGCGGAAATATGCCAGGAGCAGCTCCGGGAACGACCGGCAACGCAACCCCGAATTCGGGATCGTCCAATTCGCCGAACTCCAGCGCAGGTTCGTCCACTACTCCAGGCACTTCAACCACGCCCGGAACATCTTCTAGCGCACCTTGCCCGCCCGCCAGCGGATCGGCCGCGCCGCATTCGAATTGATTTTCTCGGACTAGCAGATAGCTTCGGCTTCTCCTTTTTTCTACGCGGACCCGCCTCTCTCCGGGTCCGCTTTTTTATTGATAAAAACTAGGTCGCTTGATCCGTGGCTCTGAAACCTATGCCGCGCAGGCATCCAAACTGCGGTCATACTAAGGCGCGTACTTAGCGATCGATTTGATCGAGGCCGGATGGGCGTGCGCGAGTTTCTCGTACTTTGGGAGTGAGTTGCCTTGCTGAGCCAGTAGATCCCTCGGCCGTTTGGCCGTGCGATCGCGTACGTTTAGCAACTGCGCGCTTCGACTTCCCGGTTGCAGCGGCGCGACGGCTTTTTTTCTTGCGATGCGGCACACTTCGCGTGACGGCGGGTTGCGCTGTTGTTCCCTGATTCGTTTTCCGATTCGTCCTCTGATTCTTGGCCCGACGAACCGTAGTTGCAATCGTCGCCGAAAGCGCCGAAGAATCCTCCGCTGACCCATGAGCAAGTAGTCCATGGGTAAGATTAGTAACCGTGCCCGCTGCCTGGCCCAGTTTGCGCGCTACCGCGCTGAGAAGTGGCTCTTGCCTTAGCTGTTCTTTCGCTTTCTTCGCCGCCATTGAGCTGCCTCGTAAACGTTCATTCTTCATCGGAGAAAAAAATTAGTCCCGGCCCATAACGGGCCGGGACTTCCAGTTGATCCTTAGTTATGAGAGGGACAGACTACTAAGCGCGACGTTGACGATTCTGGTCCTGTTCGTGCTCATCCTCGCCGCCCTGTCCGCTCTTCTTGGGCGGATTCTGTTGACCCGACTGGCCGCCGTGCTGGCCCTGGCCGGATTGACCGCCTTGCTGGCCTTGTCCGGATTGATTGTCCCGCTGATTCTTCTTGTCCATATCATCTGCCATGAAAATTTCCTCCTCACAAAGTACGGGGCTTTCGGCCCCATTCGGAATTGAATAACATCCTTCTATTTAGTTGTCGCAAATGATTGCAAAGGTTGGGAAAAATATCATCCCGCACTTCATTCTTTTCAATGTGGGATAAGAGAATGCGGACAGGAATTTCAGCGGGTCGGAACCCAGAAGTAGCCGATAAAACACGTTTTCACAACCGCATACGCCGAGGACGGATGTCGGCCAGGTTCGGCCCGACATCGCGTCCTTCGACGTGCGACTTAAAAAGCTGCGACAAATCTAGACAGATGTTCCGCGTCGCGTCAGGTGGGCGAAAAGTGAAATCACAAAGAGCACCAGGAAGACGAAAAACAGCAGCTTCGCGACACCCGCGGCAGCAACCGCTACGCCAGTAAAGCCCAGGACTCCAGCAATCACCGCGATTACCAGAAACATTAGGGTCCAATAAAGCATGATGCCCCCCTTCAAAATTGCCTTCGAATCGAATGCTCAGTCGACTATAGCCGTGAGCCAACGGCGATCACATCCACTTCAACCTGTATTTCACCGTCCTCTGGGCTGTAATTACCCATTTAGCCGATCCCCAAACAACTCTTGATGCTACGCCAAAGTTTTTTCGTCCCCATCGCGCATTTTCGCATCTAAAGCGCAATCGGGGCGTGCTTAAGAACCAGAGGGTCGGACTCTCGAAGACGAACAGTGTCAGAGAATCGGCGGAGGATATGAGGTAACGAAGTTCAGATTTTTACTGTTTCTCTGAATGGAGCCAACACTTATCTACGCCGATTTAAGTTCTGATTCAGCGCAATTTCAATTCTAAGAACGCCCGCCTCCGTTTTGAAAACGCGACGTTAAACTTCCGACGCAGCTTCTTCAGACAGCGCCCCACCGGGCCGCGCGCCGATTGCCCCGTCACCCTCATACTTGCCATCCAGGTCACACCAGCGGATGCGCACCATCTCTTGAAACATGCGCGCGCCGTCAATTAGCGGATTGATCCGCGTGCCTTCGCTGTGCGCCCACCGCACTGCCACCTGTGTCACCCTGAAGCCGAACTTGCGCGCGAGAAAAAGAATTCAGGATCGAATCCCCAGCCATCAATCCGCTGCAATGGGAGAATCGCTCGCGCGGCCTGCCTGGTGAGAGCTTTAAATCCGCATTGCGTATCTTTGAAGCGCAGGCCGAGAATCAGCCGCAACAACAAATTAAATACTCTGCCAAACAGTTGGCGAGCCAGCGATTGGCGCTTGCTCTGCAGTTCCGCCTGCATCCACCGGGAGCCGACAGCAATGTCCGCCCCGGCCGCCAGCGCCTCGAGCAACTTCGGCATCTCCTCGATCGGCGAAGACAGGTCGGCGTCGCTGAACACAATGATATCTCCGCGCGCTTGCAGCACGCCGTGGCGGACGCTATAACCTTTGCCGCGATTGCCGGGATTCTCCACCAGTCGCAACCTCGGATCCCGTTCGGCGTAGGCGCGTACTAACTCTGCCGTATTATCCCGCGATCCATCATTGACTACGATTACTTCGGTATCCCATCCCCGTTGATTCACACAGGCAAGGACCTTTTCGAGAGTTGCTCCCAGACGTTCGCCTTCGTTGTAGGCCGGAATAACAATACTGTAAGTAATGCTCAATTTGTTGACGCCCCTTTTCGTAAGTCTTAAAGTCTTCTGCCCTAATTTTTTGCGTTAGCAATCTTGGCGTTAAAGTTCCCGCTAAATTCCGCGAACTTCGATCTGGTTTTCAATACGCCGATTGCCTGCGTAGGCCTTCGCTATCTCGCTTGCGAGTTCGCGTTGCCTGTCGTCGGCAACCTTGCCCGTTAACACGACTGCGCCGTCGTCGGTCTTGACGCCGATCCTCGTATTCTCAAGCGCCGACTCCGAAGTTAGTCGGTCCTCGATCAACCGCTGAACCTCCGGCGTCGTCAAATCCCAGGACGATTGCGGCTGCGGATACGATGATTGCTGGAGTGACGCTTGGGCGGATGGAAAACTGGATCGATCCCGCCCCCAGAAGCTGACGCCCGGACAGGGCCGAAGCACCATCCCGCGATCACAACTGCCAATACACACACTGCGAGTTTCATAAAACACCTCCCGATTTTTGCGTCGCTTTAGGGGACGACTGCGTCTGAGCGGCCGGCCGATCATGACGATCGCCCTGCGCTGATTTCACCCCTGACTGTTTTTGCAATTCCTCAGCCGCTTGCGCAAGCGTCAGATCGTCAGGAACTTGCCGAAAATTGCTTCGATTCTCGTCCTGCTGCACCGAGATCGTCTTGAAGAACAAAGCCTTGCCATGCATATTGACGTGCAGCAGGCTGATCTCCCAATGGCGCGGCGACACCTCTGACTGTTTGACGTGGAACTCTCCACCTTTATCCAGGTACCCGAGCAGCCCGCCGCCAAATTTAACTTCTCTTATAAGGTGCCCTTCGATTTCGGCCAGCCGATCCTCTTTAACGCTGATCCAGATCCGCCCTTCCATGGCATGAAACACTGACGCCTCCCGAGTAGGCGGGTCAAACTTCGGATTGGGCTCGAAGAGGAGTTCCACCAGGTCGTCCTTGCGCTCTCCGTACTTCACCGTCAGCGCGTTAGGCAGCATCTGGAATAGATCCTCCGTCTGGCGCGCATCTTTTTGCTGAGCCCGCTGCCGTTTTTTGGTTACATCGGCTTTGCTCAACAGGATCGCAATGCGGCGGTCTTCCTGTTTTTGTTGTTCCGCAGAAAGGGATTTTCCGTTTACTAAAAGCAGGCGATCAAGCTTACCTTGCTTGGTCTGAACCACGCACTTGACTTCTTCTTTGCCGGAATGAGTTTCTTTGACCTGATACATCCAATGCGTATGATCGTCGGCCTGTCCCTTCAACTCTCCGTCGACAGCGCGACGCAATAGTTCGCCGGCCGATAGGTTGTTTTCCGCCGACGTGCTCTGCCCCACGATGGAGTGCACAAGCACAGAAAGCAGCAAATCATGCTCGCGGCAGCGGCGACACGCCATGACCTATCCCCACGCTGCGCGTCTTGTGCGTTAGCAAAATGCATGCCAAAGTCATCTCCGTCTGTCGTTATAAGAGTAGTTCTACACTCCATCGAAACGCTTTCAGCAGAGTAATAGAAGTTAGCCGAGTGATGATATAACGTGCTGTAGTTGGTTTTAATGTTTACAGGAGTTACTGCAGGAGGGTTAGTCGAGTTACTGCGCACTACTAACTGCTTATGTTAGCTGGTCCACCAGCGCTTATCCACCAAGGCCAGGGTTGCGTAAGTCGTGAGCGGACACACCTGTGCCCGCTCACTATCGACCATTTAATTTAGCTGGCCTTGCGCTCCCGTTGCAGGTCGCGCTCGCGCTGAGGGTTAGGGTCATCGACCACCACTGGAGGATTCCAGTCGTCAACCTGCTTGGTGGCTGCGTCCTTCGCGATGCCGTAGCGCTCCTGGATCTTGCCTACGAGAACGTCCTTCTGTCCCGCGATAACATCCATATCGTCGTCGGTGAGCTTGCCCCATTGCGTCTTCACCGAACCTTTCATCTGCTTCCACTTGCCCTTGGCTTCATCCCAGTTCATCGTTCACTCTCCTATAGTTTTAGAAATGTGCAGCATTTGAAAAAATCGTCTTGTGAAGCAGCAAGACTCGTCCCAATAAGACCAGGACCAGCACGATGACGACCACCAATCCGAGCCCGCCGCTGGGGTAATATCCCCATCCACTGCTGTAGGGCCAGGTTGGCAATGCACCGACGAGCAGCAAAATCAAGATGATCAACAGAATGGTTCCCATTTTCATTTCTCCTTATGATCTAGACGCCTATTGTGTCAATCGCCAGTGATCCCGCTCAGCTAACCTTGCGTTACAGAAAGCGGCGCCTACGCGCATTTTTCATACTTTTCCTTCTTAGGCATAATTGACCTGCATTCACATTAGTGAATGCCCGCGAAAGAAAGAATCGTAGGAACCGTGTAATCCGAGCCCCTGTTTGCTGTAGGCAGCCAGCCCTACCTTCATTCCTCCGGCCGCATCAAATCGAAGTCTCACATTGAAGTTAATGAGGAGACCTGAGGAGTACCCATGATTCGAAAACTCAAATCCGGCGAGTACCGCCTCTACTCGCGCAAGAAAAACCCGAAGACTGGACACAGGCGCAATCTCGGTACGTTCGCCACAAGAAAAGCAGCCGAAGCTCATGAGCGCGCGGTCCAATATTTCAAACGTCACTAAGACGCAAGATTAGACCACGCACGATGAAACTTCGGTTGCTCACAGCATTAATGTTTAGTGCGTTAGCGCTCCCCGTTCCTGATTGTGCGACTGGGCAGAGTACTTTCTGACCGTGGCCAGGAAGGGCTCGCTGCCGGCTGGAGGAGCTACCTGTCCATCGAGAATGTCCCGAAATGACTCCATGCTGCCGTAAAGAACCCGCGTCTCGTCCTTGTCCTGCGTGATCGCCGAGCCGCTCAAGTCGACGCCGGCGAATAGACCGCGAGCGCGCGAATAAGTCAGCACTTCCGCCTTCATCTTCCAGTCCGTGTCGGCGCCGGCATCACGTCCCACCGGGCCAGCCGCGGCAGAAGCGTCCGCGCCGATCTTGAATTTGCTCGCGAGCAAATGCTGCATCCCGTCGTCATTGGTAACGATCATCACGAGATCGACGGCCTGCCCCCCGAGCTGCAAACCCCAGCTCCCGCCAGTAACCGTGATGGGAGCGGGTGCGCTCCAGCCGTGCTCGGTACGGCAAGTGGCTACTCCCTTGCCATGATTGCCACCGAAGCCGACCGCAATTTTCACCATCGAAGGTACGACGGCAATGCACTTCGCGTCCGACATCACCTTGTCTGGAATTGCTTTGTCCGGAGTGCTCATAATTTCGTTAAGAACATCCGCAGCCTTTTCAATTCGTTTGTCGACATCTGATTTGTCTTCGGCCCAACTGGTGCCCGCCATGACCACAACCGACATGGTCAATGCCGCGAGGCAAGTAGCCAACTTCTTTTGTAATTTCATCGCACAGCCTCCTGAGAACTCTTTAAGCAGTAGAGATTTTTCCACCTTCTCAACCTACCGTCGGATCGTCCTCCCAGCTATCCAGTGCAGGCTGTAAATTCGGCTGCAGAATGACCGTACTGTGCGGCAGACCGTTCTCCAACCAAATCGCCAGATTTCGTTTTTACATAACATTACGATTCAATACAGCGATTACCGTACTCCCAATTTTGCTGCCCTGGGTGTACAGTCAATCTAAGAAGATGTGACGACGGCAGTCGCGAGGGCGCGGCTCTTGTCCTGTCCAACCTTATCTCAATCAATCTACGAAATAGACGCGAGAGGTGTCCTCTCTCGAAAGGAGAATCAAAAATGAAACTGGAAAAAAGGGAATTTGAAATGAAAAGCGACAGCCCCAACAAAGAACAGCCAGTCCAATCCCTCCAGGCTCCGGCCGATCTGCAAGAGCAAGTTCGGCGAAGAGCCTATGAACTCTATGAGGAGCGCGGCAAGGTTGACGGCTTCGAAGTCGAAGACTGGCTCCAGGCAGAGGCGGAATTTCTAGGTGCCCGTCGCACGGGCAGAGCGGCGTAAGCACACGACCCTATAGCGCGGCTGGAGGGCACACGTCAGGCGTAATTCGCGGGCAGCCCTCCAGCGTCCGCGCCCCTCGTCTGGTTTCCTCCTCTCTTTCACTCATCGACACCGGATTGTTTTCTAGTTCGTAATCCACTACATCGCCAACCCCTGCACAGGTTTGTATGTAATGTATATTTTGCAGAAGGTCCCTCACGGGCGCTGCACCGAATCCATGGGCATGACATTTACGAAAGCTAAGAATGCGATCGGACGCGCCTACCACGACGCGCTTCAAGACCAGACCTTCCAAGCCGCGGCTGCTCTGTCCTACTACACCATCGTGTCTGTGTTCCCCGCGCTGATCTTGCTCTCCGCCGTGATGGCCTATATTCCACTGCCCAACTTCTTTGCCGACGTGCTGGTGGCGATGACGCGCGTGCTGCCGGCTGACGCAGTGATGCCGACAATTTACTCTGTGCTTATCGGAGTGCTCGGCGCAAACCTGCGCGCTTGGCTTTCGCTCGGAACCCTGGGCACGGTCTGGCTCGTGTCGTCCGCTTTCGATGAGATGATCGATGCACTCGACGCTGCCTACAATGTTACTGATCAGCGCCCGTTCTGGAAGACGCGGCTCCTGGCGCTCGGTTTGGCCCTCATCACTGGCGCGCTTCTGATGTGCGCTGTGGCCAGCATGGTCCTCGGCTCAAGAGTCGGCGCGTGGCTCGCCGGCAGAATGTCGATGTCCGGAGTTTTCACCTTCCTTTGGCCTTTGATTCACAAAACTCTCGCGATTGCCTTCACCATCGTTGCCGTGCAGACGGTTTATTTTCTCGCTCCCAACGTGAAACAACGCCTTCGTGCCACGCTGCCGGGCGCAATACTTTCTGTCGTCTGCTGGATGGGTCTCTCTCTTTTGCTCGGAATTTATTTTCGCCATTTTGCTAATTACAACCGAATCTACGGAACTTTGGGCGGCCTCATGGCTTTAATGACCTGGCTTTATTGGGCATACTTCATTTTCGTCGTCGGGGGACAACTCAATGCGGAACTGGAAAAGGAAAATCGCGCCACACCCTCCCGGCTGCGAGATAGCTCTGCCATTGCGAAGCCTCAGGACCGTACCGCCTGACTCAAAACTTGGTGTGAAATTTACCGTCCACGGACACTCCTCCCACGTCCACGGAGCCCTGCGCCGATAAATTGGAAATTGTACTTTCGTGCGAGTCGTCGATCTGAGACTCCACATCGACCTTCGCCCGAAAATATCCGTCGTGCTGCAGAAATCGCAATAGCGCTTCCTGTGCGAGCGGTATGCGTGCCGCGTCATAAGGATCTTCTTCCTGCAAGTTCACGACTTGCAGCAGACGGCCGTATGAAAACGATGATTTTGCCACACCTTGAAAATCGATCATGCCCAGGTAATAAGCCGCTTCAAGCAGAACGTTGAGGCGCAAACCGGAGGTATCCGGAATCACATTGACGGTTACTTTGTCGAAATCGCCTTTCTGTTGCAGCGCGGAAATGCTGGCGAGCACTTTCTCCTGGTCATACGGCTCCCCTGCTTTTTGAACAACCGACCCGCGAAGAGGTTCCACATCCCGGTGAGGATTCGCAATCAAGTCGATTGCACTTACGGTTTGCCCGTTGTATAACCCCTGCGGACCCATGGAAAAAACCTGCGCCGCGCCAAAAGCTCTGCTGAGCATTAGAAGTGTCAATACCGAGAAACGCATAAGAAGACGCAAGAAGACGATTGATCAGCTACAAGTAATCCACGCTGCGTGCCTTCACGAGCTAAACCAAGGATTCGCCCGATGAAGGAAGCGCCGACCGTGCGAGCGAAGGTGAGATGCCGCTGAAAAGATATGAGTTGGTAACCGGACCAATCGCCATGCAACGAGATTGGCTCAGTTCGTAGCAATGCCCGTTCGTATCCGCAACACTTCTCACTACCAGAAATGGGCACTGCCCTAGGGTGAATCGTGGATTGGCCACATCTGCCCTTCCCATTAAAATCGGTTTTGAATCGATAGCGGAAGGATGCCCAATGCCCGACCAGGAAACAATCGACCGTGCGAGAGAAGACGCTCGCGAAGGTAAGTCGCCTTCGACCCAGGCAGGCGAGTTCGTGCGCGAAGAGATACATCATGTCCGGGAGGGCAAACACGGAGCCCGCTCGTCCCAGCAGGCCATAGCGATTGGCCTTTCAAAAGCGCGACGCGCCGGCGTGAAACTCCCACCCCCAAAAGGCTCTTCAGCACTAAAGAAAAAAGCAGCACAAGACGAAAAGGCAAGTGAGAGCCCGCGGCGGAAGGTATCCGCTAAACGTTCCCGCGCGACCGAAAAAGCATTGAAGCGCGAGCCCCGAAATTCCGTCAGCAAACCAGCCCTGGCCCGCCAGGCCAAAAGCGCGGCGGCCAAACGAGGAAAGAAAGCGCGCAGCGCGGCAGCGATAAAAGCCGCTCGCACTCGAAAGGCTGCCTAGCGGCGCGGGGCGGTCCTTACACCTCATTTGCTGGCTCTCAAGAGCATAACTGGCGACACTTTTATTCGCAGCACGCGAGCCAATTTTATAACTGTAGTAAGTCAATATAAATCCGTGAGGTTAATATGAACTTTTTTCCCGCAAACCTAGACAGTCTCCGTAAGCTTTACGTTGATCAACTCGAACAGCTTTATTCCGCCGAAACTCAAATCACAAAAGCTCTCCCTAAAATGATCGACAAGGCAACCGATCCGCACTTGAAGAATGCATTGCAAACTCATCTCCAGGAAACTGAGGGACACGTCTCGCGCCTGGAGCGTATTCTGAATCAGGTGCAGGGTTCCGTCGATTCCAAGAAGTGCAAAGGCATCGCGGCATTGATTACCGAAGGTGAGGATGTCATTAAAGACACAGCAGACGAATCGGTTCGGGACGCGGGCATCATCGCCGCTGCCCAGAAAGTCGAGCACTACGAAATGGCTGCCTATGGCGCCGTGCGCACCTTCGCCGACATTCTGGGAAACGAAGAGGACGCAACCCTGCTCAACCAGACGCTGGAGGAAGAAAAGCACGCGGACATGATTCTTACCGGCATCGCCGATACTGCGAACGTTAAGGCTGACAAAGCTGCTTGACATGGCGGGCACGACTGGGCCAGACGGCGCGCGACACGGGGACGGATTGCCCGACCTGTCCCGCCGTCTCGCCCTGCTTACTAAAGGCAAACGTCCTTGGTTGTGATGGCATCTAACAAAATTGGTCGCAACTGTTGACAGCAGCCGAACCACACTTGCGAAGAGTGAAGCAATCGCGCCGCTGGCGTTGGATTGGCGCCATCGCCGTAGTGTGCGCCGCCGTCATCTTCGCCTTTATTGCCATAGCCGTATCCCGCGCTGAGCCCATCTTGCGTGCCTCTGTCATTGAAACTTTATCGACAAGATTCAAAAGCAGAGTTGAACTGGACGCCTTTCATGTTTCGCTCGTAAAGGGACTTCTCGTCTCCGGCTCCGGCCTCAGAATTTTCGGAGAAACCGACCCAAACAATCACGAACCTGGCTTCCAACCAATTATTAGCGTAAGCGAATTCCGGTTTCATCTTGGAATTCGTCAATTTCTTCGCACTCCGACACATGTCGACACGGTATTTGTAAGAGGGTTGCAGTTGAACTTGCCGCCTAGAGAACACCGTGACGAATTGAATAACATGAGACCTCAAGACGGCAAAATAAAGATCATTGTCGATACATTTATCTGTGATCAGGCGCAGCTCATCGTGAACACGCTGCGGCCCGGCAAACTGCCTGTCGAATTTGACATCGAGAGCTTGCGAATGACGCGCATCGGCTCCGACCAGCCTATGCATTTCGATGCCAGCCTCACCAATCCCAAACCCGTAGGGCGGATCATTTCCAGTGGTCTGTTTGGTCCATGGCAGGCAGATAATCCGCGCGACACTCCCATCAGGGGCACCTATTCATTCCACGATGCAGATTTAGGAACCATCAACGGTCTAGGCGGCACCCTCTCATCTACCGGAAGGTATGCCGGCATTTTAGAGAACATTGTCGTCGACGGTGCAACCGACATACCTGATTTTCGCATTGCAACAGGTGATCGTGCTGTCCCCCTACACACTGATTTTCACGCCATTGTTGACGGAACCAGTGGAGATACCTACCTTCAACCGGTCAAGGCGAAGCTCCTCAATACCTTCCTGCTGGCAAACGGCTCGGTCGTGCGAACCAAAGACATTAAAGGTCATCACGTCATACTTAATGTCGTGATCGATCGAGGCAGAATAGAAGATCTCTTGAAATTGGCCGTTCACAAGAATCCTCCCATTGTCACTGGCTTCGTTCGTTTACAAACTAAGTTTGACCTTCCTCCGGGACAACCCGACCTTACCAATCGCCTGAAGTTATCGGGTACCTTCAAGGTGTTAGACGCCAATTTCACGGATGAACCTATTCAGCAGAAGCTCAATGCACTGAGTAGACGAAGCCAGGGCAAGATAAAAGATACTGAGAATGCTACCGCTGAGGATGTGCACTCAGGACTCAATGGCACATTCGCTCTCAACAATGGGCTGCTCTCTTTCTCTCAGCTCGAGTTTACAATTCCAGGAACACGAGTAGATTTAACGGGCACCTACAGTCTGGATGGCAATGAAATCGATTTTCACGGCAAGGCGCGCCTTGACGCAAAACTCTCACAAATGGTAACAGGATGGAAGTCCGTGCTGCTGAAACCTGCCGACCCATTCTTCAGCAAGAACGGCGCCGGCACCGAAGTCCCCGTCAAAGTGACAGGAACAAAGTCAGACATTCACTTCGGCCCAGACTTTGGAAACAAAGATAACAATAAAGAACCCAAGGCTCGTAAAAACTAGCTTCCGCGAACATCCGCTGTATACGTGTCACTGCAGATCAGCCGTTGGTTTAGCACTAATATCCATCGCGAAGGTTGCCGCTACTCTCGCAGGTAAAGCGCGACCGGAAACTCGCCGAGCACTTCCGAAATGGCAATCTTCTTGAATTCCCCGTTTGAATCGATCTCCTGTGTCCCGAGGTCTTTGCCCGTAAATGAGTTCCGATAGCCTTCCGGGTTAGCCACAGGTAGTAATAGGTAAGTATTCTCCCACACACTCGGTCCAATAGGTGGGATATCTACGTTGTTACTGTCGTTCCCGTTTAGTAAGGTGGCGATCAACCGTGGCGCGACGACAACAATACTCGTATTGCCAGAAGTTCGCACAAACGCCACAACATGATCAGCCTTTGTGCCCGAAACTCCCAGCGGCACGTAGGCTCCAGTTTCGAACACCTGCGGTATTTGCGTACGCAAGCACAGAGTTTTCCAAATTACATACAACTTAAGCCGGCCGTCTTCCGGAGTCTCAAGTAGTCGCGCCACCCCATCAGGGTCGCTTCCTAATTGCCGAATATCTGCAAATGCCCGCTCCCGACGCGCGAAATCCACTGGGCTGCGATTGTCTGGGTCGACTAAACTAAACTGCCACAATTCATTCCCTTGATAGATGTCAGGAACTCCCGGCGAAGCCAACTTCAGAAGCGTCTGCGATAAGCCGTTCCAAAGGCCGATGCGAGCGACACTTCGTTGGAAGGGGATAAAGTCGTTGAGGAAACGATTCTTTTCGCTCGGCGTCAGCGCCGCCTTTACAAACGACGATACCGCGTTTTCGTAATCTTCGTTGCGGTTGATCCAACTGGTGTTCTGCTTCGCTTCACGAATCGCTTTCAGCATATAAGTCTCTATGCGCTCGCGAAAACAATTCCAATCACCCTCCTTACTTATGGGCTCTAATGGCCACGCCCCGACCAGAGTCTGATACAGGAGATACTCGTCGTTCGCCGAAGGGGCGAGCGTCTCGTTCACTACCCGCTTATGGCGCCGATTAAAGCGCTTCCAGTCCCGCAGTCGAAGCCGCCACAATCCCGATATTTCCGACAGAACATTGATCCGTGCCCGCACATCTTCTGAGCGTTTAGAATCGTGCGTACTGGTCGCCAACATGCTATGCGGCCAGGAATGTAGACGTTCCTGATTGGCTAAGTGAAACTCAGCCGTGGTAACTCCAAATCGTCGCAAATCGCTGCCAACGTCATTCAATGACACCAATCGATTGCTACGGTAAAAGGCTGTGTCTTCCAAGCCCTTGGCCATGACCGGGCTGGTGAATTGCTGACATTTCATGGCGAACCTGATCACGGCGTTGCGATAACTTGCGTCTTGGCCTTCCGCAATACGGGTTAAAAGAACCGCCGAGACAAAATCGAAAATGCTGGTATCCGCGGCCGGACTTCTCCATTTCGCAGACAAAACCGCCGCTCGTATATAGCGAATATCATCCTCCGAAATATCCGCGAGGCTAACATAAGTGCGATAAACAGGAAAAGTGGCAACAATTTCCGCCAGAGTGTCCCGCAAGCTGTTAAGCGTAAAGTCGCAGGTGCGACGCTTAAGTAAAGCGATATGGGCAAGTTGGTGGGCAAGCACGTTCAGTTCGCTGGCCAAAGCGACTCGCATAATTAACTTGCGACAGTCATAGGCCAGATCCTTGTAGTCAATCCAATCAGCAATAAAGTTTCTGTAAATACGCTCCATCCGCATAGCGGCGGCCGAGTCTACGAAAAGCCCATTCACCAGATTCGAGAAATCGTATCCGGTGGTTCCGCACACTGCCCAATCAACAGGCAACCGTTCCGGGCCGGTAAGGATTTTCTCAATAACGACATACGTCTCACTCCTGACTCGCTCTCTCGTCGCTGGGTCGTTGCCAGACCCGCTTGTAACTGCCGTAATACTCGTCTGTAGCCGTTTGAAATACTGCGCCGGATCGTACAAACCATCAGGATGATCGATCCTCAATCCATCGACCTTGCCTTCTGCTATTAGCTTAAGAACCAATCGATGAGTCGCTTCAAACACATTTTCATCTTCCATGCGAATACCAGCGAGGTCGTTGGTATCAAAAAAGCGCCGGTAGTTAATGTCATCTGAGGCGACTGTCCAACTCGCCAGGCGAAAGGCCTGAGCCTTGATCAGTTCGTGCAATGCGTCGAAACTGGCGGAATCACCGCGAACTCCATTAATTCCCTCAATCACCTGTGCGATCGCGTGGTCGATCTCAGGTGATCGCGCACAAAGTTCAGCCAGCCTGTGCTTATGGATCTCCTTGTCGCGATTGCGCTCAGCGACGCGCTCGCTCTTCGCCTCCTGCCTTTCGGGCAGGTGGCCAAAAGCGGTGATCAAACTCTGAAATTCAATCAGGTCAGGATTCTGCTCTCCAAGTTTTTCACTAACTCGCGCAGCGCATGCTTGCAGCACGCGCGGATACTCTTTCGGGTCGATGGGAAAACGATGTTCGTGATAAACAATATCAAGCTCGCCCCGGGAACAATTAAACGCTAACTTCAAATCGCCACTTTCCAGTACAGCGCCATAATGATCCTGCAACACTGGCACTAATACCTTTCCCTGGAGTTCCTCCTTCAGAGGATGCCAGTCAATGTCAAAGTATCCGGCATAGATCGACGCCTCCCCATTTTCAAGAACGTCTAACCACCAGGCATTGTCGCTGCCCATCACCCCCATGTGATTGGGTACAATGTCCAGAATCAATCCCATGCCATGGCGGTGCAAAGCACTAACAAAGCGGTCGAAGTCTTCCTGACTGCCTATCTCTGGGTTCAGCGAGTTATGGTCTACTATGTCATATCCGTGCATGCTGCCGGGCCGGGCCTTAAGGCACGGAGACACGTAACAGTGACTTATGCCGATGGTAGCGAGGTAGGGAATGATCGCGGTAGCTTGAAGAAACGTAAAGTCGCGGTTAAGCTGCAACCGATAAGTCGCGCGCGGAATGTGCGGGCGTAGGTTCATGGTTCCCCATACCACGCCACAGACCAGGCTGGTAGCATTCCTTGTCTAAGCATGTCGTCACTAACTCCTTCGCTTGCGTAAATCAGCCGAGCGATAGGAGCAGTAAGTCCTGGCAATGGAGCCGTTGCAAGATTGGCTCGCAGCAGAAGCTTCGAGCCATCTTCACACATCCACTGCGCGGAGATGCCCTGACTGTGATGGAGGACCACGAAATCGGCCTTATTGCCGCATCCAGTACACAATCTTGGAACAATGTGCTGGCATCTTAGCTGCAGCAATCGTTTATACAAGCTGAGCCATTGCCGGTGGGAGGATTCGTCGATCGTGTCCCAATCAAGTTGAGACGCCTCGAATGTTCCGACAGCGTTGGGATCGGGTATTTTCTCGCGCTCCGTCGGGTCGTTGAATCTGGCAAAACGAGCGAACTCATTCCGCCGCCCTTGCGTTACTGCCTCAGCCAACTCTAGGTCAAAATCGCAAAAAAACAAAAATGGCCTGTTACTTCCAAATTCTTCACCCATGAAAAGCAGAGGCGGGAAAGGCGCGAGCAGCAGTATCTCTATCGCTGCGCGAACGGACCGGGTATCCGCAATTTGAGTTATCCGCTCACCGAATGCTCGATTTCCAACTTGATCGTGATTTTGGAGAAAAGAAACAAATGCTCCCGGCGGCAAACATCGAGTGGACTCGCCACGACTCTTCCCGCTATATTGTGACAGCTCTCCCTGATACGCAAACCCCTGAGTCAGGCAACGACCTAATAAGTCGAGCGGGCGATCATTATAATCCAAGTAATAACCGTCTCTCTCGCCGGTTACAATAACGTGCAACGCATGGTGGATATCGTCGTTCCATTGCGCGGTGTAAGCCCGCGGTCGGCATAACTCGTTTCTTCGGAGATAGCGTGCCTGGTTACGTTCATTTTCCACGATGAGATGAACGTGGCGATCAGGCTCCGAGACCTTCCGAGCTGCGGCCGCCAATTCCGTGAGAATGTCCGGCTCCGAGTCGTCAATGATGGCGTGAACTGCATCCAGCCGCAATCCGTCGAAATGATATTCGGTCAGCCAATACAAGGCATTCTGTATGAAGAAATCACGCACAACCGTGCTCTTCGGCCCATCGAAGTTAATGGCGTCGCCCCAGGGAGTATGGTGCCGATCGGTAAAGAATTGCGGAGCATAACAATTAAGATAATTTCCCTCTGGACCAAAGTGGTTATAGACCACATCCAGTAGAACCATAAGGCCGCGGCTGTGGGCACTCTGCACTAGCTCTTTAAGAGTGTCCGGTCGGCCATAAGTGCTATCAGGCGCGAATGGTAAGACGCCGTCGTAACCCCAGTTACGCTTCCCAGGAAAGTCCGCAAGCGGCATCAGTTCAATCGCGGTGATTCCTAACTCCGCCAGATAGTCGAGCCGTTCCCGCGCAGCCGCAAACGTTCCTTCAGGCGTAAAAGCGCCGACGTGCAACTCATAGATAACAGCTTCTTCCCAGCGGCGCCCCCGCCATAAGTCATCGTTCCACGCGAACGCGTCAGGATCTATAACCTCGCTCGGCCCGTGCACATCTCGGGGTTGAAAACGCGAAGCGGGGTCAGGCACTTTGTGCCCATCATCGATGCGAAAGCGGTACTGGGTTCCGGGTTTGGCGGCATCAGTGACCAACTCAAACCAGCCCTCATCTAGCCGGTCAAGAGGAATGTGAGTCGACCGGTTCACATCGCCCGCACAAAGCTCGACCTTCTGTGCCGCAGGCGCCCACAGGCGAAAGCGCACGCTTCCGTCGTTACGACACTCGGCGCCAAACGGCATCCTATGACGCCGCTTCATTCGACTCTTCCCTCTTGCCGTTCCCGCCGTTGCCCCGGCGCTCCATCAACACCACCAGAGAGCGCGCCTGCAATGGATATGCAGCACTAGCGTCGTGAGTTTCAGCCGGTCGCAAACCGCCTTCTCGCGATGTGTCCATCCACGCGCTCCAGCGCGCGCCAGGATGGAATTCCGGCAGCGTGAATGGCACGTCTTCGTGATATGCGTTCAGCAACACAAGAAACGTTTCGTCACTGAGCTTCCTACCCCGTTCATCGGTTTCATCCAATCCCTGACCAGACAGAAACATTCCCAGGCAGCGCACTCCAGGATCGCGCCAATCGTCTTCGCTGATCTCTTGACCATTTGGCTTCAGCCATAGCACATCTTTTACGTTTGCGCCTTTGATCGGACGGCCCTGAAAAAAACGGCGGCGGTGAAGCACCGCATGACGTTTACGCAGATTGATCATGCGTTGCACGAACGCCAGTAAGTCGCGATCTTGCTGGCTCACGTCCCAGTTCACCCAACTAATTGCATTGTCCTGGCAGTATGCATTATTGTTCCCCGTCTGCGTCTGCCCGATTGGGTCTCCGCCATAAATCATCGGCACACCTTGCGAGAGCAGCAATGTGGCGAGGAGATTCCTCTTTTGTTTCCCGCGCAGCGCCTGTATGTCAGGACTATCGGTCGGGCCTTCTGCTCCGCAATTCCAGCTGCGATTATTATCGGTGCCGTCTCGATTATTCTCTCCGTTGGCTTCATTGTGCTTTTCGTTGTAACTCACCAAATCTTGTAGCGTAAATCCATCATGAGCAGTTATAAAGTTAACGCTAGCATAAGGCCGCCGCCCGCTGTGTGCATATAAGTCGCTGGAACCCGTCATGCGATAGGCTAAGTCACCAACACAACCCTCGTCGCCCTTCCAATACGACCGTAGCGTGTCGCGATAACGATCATTCCACTCCGCCCAACCTACAGGAAAGTTCCCAACCTGATAGCCGCCTTCGCCAAGGTCCCAAGGTTCGGCAATCAGCTTCACCTGCGAGAGCACAGGGTCCTGATGGATGATGTCGAGGAATGCTCCCAGTCGATTCACTTCATGCAATTCACGAGCCAGCGTCGCCGCGAGATCAAAGCGAAAGCCATCGACGTGCATCTCCAGCACCCAGTAGCGCAAACTATCCATGATCAACTGCAGCACGCGCGGATGCTGCATGTTCAGCGTATTTCCCGTGCCAGTATAGTCCTTGTAGTAGCGCATATTGTCCGGCACAAGGCGGTAGTACGCGCTATTGTCGATCCCTTTCAGAGATAGCGTCGGCCCCAGATGATTGCCCTCCGCCGTGTGGTTATAAACCACGTCGAGGATTACCTCCAATCCTGCCGAGTGCAGTATTTTAACCATAGTTTTGAATTCCGTGATGGATCCACTCGCCAGGTATCGCGGCTCAGGCGCAAAAAAGCCAATCGAGTTATAGCCCCAGTAATTTCGCAGCCCGCGCTCCACCAGTTGGCGGTCATCCACGAAACTGTGTACCGGCATTAGTTCGATCGAAGTCACCCCCAGGCGCGTAAAATGTTCGATCACCGGTGCCGTCGCCAGGCCGGCATAAGTCCCGCGTAAGTGTGCCGGCACCTCGGGATGGCACATGGTGAATCCTTTTACGTGGAGCTCATAAATTAAAGTCTCGTGCCACGGAATCCGGGGCGGCATGTCGGTTCCCCATGTAAAAGCCGAGTCGATCACTCGATTCTTCGGCATCCCTGCCGCATCATCGCGCCGGTCAAATGACAGGTCCTCCTGCTTGTGCCCGAGCTTATATCCAAAATGCGCGTCACTCCATTGAATGGTTCCCTGCACTTGCTTGCCATAAGGATCAAGCAGAAGTTTGTGATGATTAAAACGATGGCCCTGCTCGGGGGCATAAGGGCCATAGACGCGGTATCCATAAACCTGCCCGGGCCGCGCCTCTGGCAGATAGCCATGCCAGACCATGTCGGTCTGCTCAGGAAGGGTGACTCGCAGCATCTCGCGTTTTCCCGGACCATCGAACAGGCAAAGCTCCACCTTTTCCGCGTGCTCTGAGTAGAGTGCAAAGTTAACACCCTCGCCATCCCAGGTTGATCCCAGAGGATAAGGGCGGCCAGGCCAGACGATGGGCTGCGATTGAAGAGCCATTTAGCGCGCGCTCCTAAACATAGCTAGAAAATAATTGGGACGGCAAGAGATCGCATTGGGATTCAGGTCAGCCTAATTCCTTGAGGAACCCCGACCATCGTTTGAACACACGCCGACAACCGTGAGCAACCAACCATTGGATGCCTGTGAAGTGACGGGGTTGCCGTCACCTCACAGAATCACGGTTGCCACCAAAAATAGTTCGCTACCGGCAGAGCAACGGCCACAAGTTGCCGTCTAATAATCTTCCCGGTCGCTCTTCAGTTTATTTGCAAGTTTCCTTATCTCTTTTTCCCGCTCGATATTCACGATTCCTCTCGCATCGTCGTAGAGGCTGTCGTGCAAAAGAGTGAGAAGCCGAGCCTTGAGTTTTGCCCGTTCTAAAAGGGGCCTGGGCACGGCGATCGTACTTGCTTGAGAACACGTCAGAGCGCTCCCAACATACGAAGTCTTGAGATCGGATCCTGGTCCTCCCGATACCTGGCTAAGTACTTGTGCGCCAGCGAGGGCAGAACCAAGAACGACAGGCAGCAGAATAAAACTCCTTTTGGCCACATTTCTACCTCCCCTTTACTTCCCTGCGCTGCGGAAATTCACATCTTTCTCGCAGGCTCAGCAGAAGATGAGGTGATTTATGATCGTGGTTGTTCACGTAATTGTTCGCTAGGGTAATCCACTGTGCTTCCTACTGCATCCCTGGTAATGGAAACCGATTCCGCAACCAATCAGGTAATTAACAGACGATCTTAGGTATCCGCCGGTATGGCACGTCCCCGCCCTGACTCTCATAGTTACGTCACCCGCACGTAAGGTGTAAGGTCTAGCGCTTCTCTGTCAGCCGCTGGATGCCCTGCGTCGGCTATCTGTGGGGAGGATCTTTAAATGCGCCGCGTATCCATTGATGTTACTGCTCGCAACATCCAGTTATTTCTTGGCATCGTCGCTCTGCTAACGCTGAGCTTCGCGCTCGCAGGTTGCGGCGGCACCAGTTCAGCGGCATCTACCCCCCCACCGACACAACCCACTCAACCTACTTATCCCTCTGTGCCCCCAGTGCCCATCACCTGGTCGCCCAGCACCAGCCCACTCCCTGCACCACCAGCACAGGTTCCGCCGCCCACGCCATCCACTGATTTTCCGTTAACCGTCTCCAACCCCACTGCAGGTGTAAGCCTGACCTCGCCCATCAATGTCGTAGCTACGGCCACACCGAAGAATCCGATTTTCTTCATGCGCGTGTATGTCGATCAGCTCGCTGTCTACTTCACATTCGACAATTCAATCGACACGCAGATTTTTATCGCTCCCGGCCAGCATACGATTGAAGTCATGGCCGAAGACAACCAGGGATACATCTCCGCCACGCCCATCACCGTCACGGTGACAACCCAGGCAGCGCAGACAACGATCTCGAATATTCAGAGTATGCCTGGATGGCAATCCTGCTCCGCAACCTTCCCCCCCCGGATCAGGACGCGCGGGACAGATCTGCGCCGCAGGCTTGGGCACCGCCGTCTCGACGATGACTCAGAATCAATCATCGCCCTCCATCGACGGCCAGTCGGCCCACTTCACCCTGGGTGGAACCCAGCCCTACTCCAACATGCTGTACTTCAATCCCGTGGCCGTCGGAGACAACGTCAGCCATTTCATCTATGACGTATATTTCTACATCGATCAGCCCGACTACGCGCAGGCGCTGGAGTTCGACACCAATCAGACCTTCGGCGGGCAACGCTGGGTGTGGGGTTCAGAATGTAATTTCAAAGCTGACGGCGTATGGGATATTTGGAACGACGTAACCGGATGGCAGCGGACGCCTTTCCCCTGCACTCCTTTTCCCGCGAACACATGGATTCATCTGGTGTGGAACCTCGAGCGCGTCGACAACCAGGTCCACTACATAAGTTTGACGATCGGCGATCAGGTATATAACGTCGACACCTACTATCCCAACCAACCCGACTGGACCCTCGAAGAAATCGACGTGGCCTTTCAGATGGACGGAGACTACGCCCAGCAACCTTACAATGTCTGGCTCGACGAGATGAAGCTGACTGCCTACTGAACGCCTACTGCGCCTACGGAATGACCGGCGTCGGCGGTTAGCCAGCGCTGCGAGATTCGCTAATAGTGTGTTGACAGGAAGATAATGTACTTGTAGCGCACTCGGAAGCCGCACTTTCGGCGTCGCACACTCCCCGAGCCCAGGAGCTCGCGCCTTTGACCAGTCGCCTTCAAACACCGTTTGACAGTGTAGAAAACGCCCACCAGTATGTGCAGTTATTAGTCGAGGCCATCGCCGAAGCCAAGTCTGAGATCACAACCGATCTCGATCTGGCGACAAAAGCGAAACTGGAGCGGCGAGTGCAGGCGATGCAAATCGTCCAATTCAAGTTAGAAAAACTGGAGCAGCATCTGAAGACTAGCAGCCGCCTGCTTAACGATCTGCGCAGCCTGCGACGGCTTCTGCTCGAGGAGCGCCTGCTGGACAGCCACTCCGCGCCTGCTCCCGTCGCCCCAGACCACAATTCCGCAGCCTAGATTCGCAACGGGGATTGCAGAGCTTCCGACCTTACGCTTTCAATTTTTCCGCATACTTCTTTTCCAGCTTGGCCAGCTTCGGCGAGATGGCAAACATGCAATAAGGCTGGCGCGAATTTTCGTTGTAGTAGTTATGATGGTAGCCTTCCGCCACATAAAATTCCTCGGCCGGCTCAACCGCCGTCACGATCGGTTCAGGAAACACCTTCGCCGCCGTCATCTCCGCAATCACATCCTCCGCAATCCGCTGCTCCTCTTCATCTGCATAGAATATGACGGAACGATACTGTTCGCCCGCGTCGCTTCCCTGCTGATTCAGCGTGGTCGGATCGTGCATCCCGAAAAATACGTCCAGCAGTTCGCGATAGTTGATTTGGTCGGGATCGAACGTGACGCGCACCACTTCCACATGCCCCGTGTCGCCGTCGCACACCTGCTTATAAGTCGCCTGGTCGGCACGCCCGCCCATGTAACCCGACTCCACGTGAGTGACCCCGGTCAACCGTTGAAATACCGCTTCCATGCACCAGAAGCATCCGCCGCCGAAAACTGCCGTCTGTTCTTTTGCCATGATGATTGGATGAGCCGCTGATCCTGAAGTTGCGCGTCCGCAAATCAGCTCAAGATTTCCTTCGTGTTCCTTAGTGTCCTTTGTGGTTAGGCGTTCAGTCCGAAGCGCCAACGATTTCGCCGCTACACCGATACAGTAAACGAAGTCTCCGTCCGCGTAACCGCCCGATACAGCGTGTCGCGCTCAACCGGCTCGCGCCCAGCCTCTTTGATCAGGCGCACCAGGTCGTGCCGCCGCAACCCTTGCGGAGTAGTCGCTCCCGCATCGTGATAAATCTTTTCTTCTACCACGGTCCCATCAATGTCGTCGGCGCCAAAGCGCAGCGAAATCTGCGCGATCTTAGGAGTCATCATCTGCCAATAAGATTTAATGTGCGCGAAGTTATCCAGCACCAACCGGCTCACCGCAATCTGTTTGATGTCCAGCATCCCGGTAGTCGTAAAAAGATGCTGCAGCGGAGTATTCGCCGGATGAAACGCCAGCGGAATAAATGTCTGGAATCCTCCCGTCTCATCCTGCAACGCGCGCAGTTTGAGCAGATGATCCACTCGGTCTTCATCGTTTTCGATGTGGCCGTAGAGCATCGTAGCGTTCGACTTCAGCCCGATCTGGTGCGCCAATCGCGCCGTATCCAGCCACTGATCGCCATCAATCTTGTGATCGCAAATAATACGCCGCACCCGGTCGGAAAAAATCTCCGCGCCGCCGCCGGGCAGCGAATCCACGCCCGCCTCTTTCATCTTCTCCAGCGTCTCGCGGATCGTCAGCTTCGACCGCTTCGCCAGGTAAGCAACCTCCACCATAGTGAAGGCCTTCATGTGCACTTGCGGAAAGCGCTCTTTCAATCCCGAAACCAGATCTAGAAAATATTGAAATGGCAAGTCGGGATGCAATCCGCCGACAATATGAAACTCAGTGATCGCCTCGGTATATCCGGAAGCGGCCGTCTGAAAGGCTTCTTCAAGCGCCATGGTATAAGCGCCGGGAGCGTCCTTCTTCCGTCCGAACGCGCACAACCGGCAGGCCGCGACGCAAACATTCGTAGGATTGATATGGCGGTTAACGTTGAAGTAAGCCGTGTCCCCATGCATCCGCTCGCGAACCCAGTTGGCCAGCCACCCCACAGCAAGGATGTCGCCCGTCCCATAAAGAACAAGCGCATCGACCTCATTGAGTCGCTCGCCGGCGAGAACCTTATCTTTTATCGGGAGCAGGCGCGGGTCGTCAGTCTGAAAAGCGTGCGCGTTCGGCATCTCCCTAATAATAACCCAGCCTTGCGCAGGATCACTTCGCCTAGCGATGATATTGAATAGAACTGCTCCTAAGTGGCTTGGAAAGGGACGGCTTTAAAATATTTCATTGACTTTCGCCACTACTATGGCAACATACAATTGTCAGATAATAATCAGCGAGGTCGCTCGTGCTCGATACCCGAGAAATCCACTCCTTGACCGATTTCCTGCGGAACCATAAAAAGCATGTCGCGCGGCTTAAAAAGACGCAAGCCCCGGAAGTGCTGACCGTGAACGGTAAGGCCGAGGTCGTTGTGCAGGACGCGGCCAGCTACCAGTTGATGCAGGAACGCCTGCACCGCATGGAAACTCTCGCGGCAATTCAAGAGGGAATGGCGAGCGCGGAACGGGGCGAACTGAAGCCCGCCGCTCAGGTGTTAGACGAGATGCGGGCCAAATATGGCCTATCTCGTTAGCCTCGCCGCACCCGCCGAAGCGGACGCGTATCAGGCGTTTGAACGCATACGCGCGGCAGATCCCCGGCATGCGGAGAAGTGGCTCACGCGGTTATTCGAGGCCATCTCCAGCTTGGACAAGCTTCCCACCCGGTGTCCCGTCATCCCCGAGGCAAAAGAGCTCGGTTTTCCCGCCCGCCATTTGCTGTACGGCACAGGGAACGGTATTTACCGAATCATTTTTGATGTTCGCGAGGACGAGCAGCATGTGCGCGTACTGCGCATCTGGCACGCCTCCCGCGATGCCATCACCGCCGCCGATGTGCAGGAGTAAACACAGCTTCAAATGGGGGGTGCGCTACTTCTCGCGCTTTTCGAGAACTGGCTGCCGCACAGCCCATCAAGAAATTTGCATCCGACCGCCGAATCTCACCCGCGCCGCAGCAGCAAATCCCCCGCCACAAACAAAAAGAACACCACCGAAATCACGCCGTTCATAGTGAAAAACGCCGCATTCAACTTGCTCAAATCATCGTGCCGCACCAGGGCATGTTCATAGAGCAGAAGCGCAGCCACCGCGATCACTCCGACAATCGCCAACTTCCCCAAGCCAAACGTAACGATCAAAGCGATCAGCAGCCCAAGCATCACGATGTGAAACACACGTGCCACAACCAGCGCATTCCGAATTCCCAGATACCGCGGCACCGAGTGCAATCCGTGGCCGCAATCGTAGTCATAGTCCTGGCAAGCGTAGATCACATCAAATCCGCCAACCCAGAACGTCACTGCCGCCGTCAGCAGCAAAATCCGCGGATCGAGCGACCCGCGCACCGCAATCCAAGCCGCCGCCGGAGCGATGCCGAGCGCGAATCCGAGAAACAAATGCGACCAGCGCGTGAATCGCTTGCTGTACGAATAAAGCAGAATCACTGCCAGCGCCACCGGGGAAAGCAGCAGCGTCAGTCGGTTCAACTGCGATGCGGCAAAAATAAAAATTCCGCACGCCACCAAAACAAAAGTGCTGACAAACGCCGGCGTCAACTCTCCAACTGGCAAAGCACGAGCAGCAGTGCGAGGATTCGCTGCGTCAATCGAAGCGTCGGCCAACCGATTGAACGCCATCGCCGCCGACCGCGCCGAAACCATCGCGACCACGATCCACGCCAGTTGCCGCCAAGCCGGCAACCCTCCCGCCGCCAGCATCGCTCCGCAAAGCGCAAATGGGAGCGCAAAAATCGAGTGCTCCCACTTAATCATCTCCAGCGTGATCTTCAGATTTCGGAAGAATCCCACAAACCAATTGTAAAACAGCAAATCAGGAAGACAGCATGCGATCGGGTAATGAAGCCCTTCGTGATTCTTAGTGGCCTTGGTGGTAGGCGATTTTTTCTCCTTTCTAACCCCCCGTCCACCGCGCCCTACACCAGCGGCACAAACCGGCAGCCTTCCAATATCTTCACCTCAGCCTCTCCGCCGCTCTTCGTAATCAATTGCAATTCCTGGCTCGACGACGGACCCACCGGCAAAATCATCCGTCCGCCCTCCGTCAACTGCGCAAACAAAGCCGGAGGCATCTCCGCCGTAGCCGCCGAAACTAGGATCGCATCGAACGGCGCATACTCCACCCACCCCAACCGCCCATCGCCGGTGCGAATGCCCACATTCAAATATCCCAAGCGCCGCAGCGTTGCCTCCGCTTCACTCGCCAGCGCAGCATGACGCTCCACCGAATACACCTCCGCGCATAACACCGAAAGCAACGCCGTCACATATCCCGAACCGGTGCCAATTTCAAGAATGCGGTCACCAGCCCGCAAAGCAAGCTGCTCCAGCATCGCCGCCACAATATAAGGCTGCGAAATCGTCTGGTCCACACCTATGGGCAATGGATGATCTTCGTAAGCCTCATCTCGATAAGCCTCGAGAACAAACTCATGTCGCGGCACGCGCCGCATAGCCTCAAGCACGCGAGCATCGCGAATCCCGCGTGCCGCAAGTTGCACCCGCACCATCTCTTCGCGCTGGGAAGTAGCGTCCATGCAGCCTAATACGGCCCGATGATCCCACCAATACTGCGCGTAGCGGGCAACTCGACCCGCGCCTTTCTCTCCCGCGCCTCAATCACATCGAGATACTTGTAGGCCGACCCCGTATTAAACAGCACAACCGTATCCTCGGCGCCGAAAAATCCGCTGGCCCGCAGCTTCCAATAAGCAACCAGCGACGCCGCTCCCTCAGGAGCAGCAAAAACTCCCTCCACGCTGGCCCAGTGTCGCATCGCCGCCAGAATTTCTTCGTCCGTCGCGGTCACCGCGGTCCCGTGGCTCTTTTCGAGGATGTCGAGAATCAGATAATCCCCATAAGCCTTGGGCACGCGCAGCCCCGCCGCAAAGGTCTCAGCCCCAACCCACATCTCGCTGACCCACTTATCCGCGGAGCTCTTCCCCGCTTCCCAAGCCTTCACAATCGGCGCGCAGCCCGCCGCCTGCACCGTAATCATCTTCGGACGCTCGCCACCAATCCATCCCAACTCCTCCATCTCATCAAACGCCTTCCACATCCCAATCATCCCCACGCCGCCGCCCGTCGGATAGATAATCGCGTCCGGCAGTTTCCACCCCAGCTGTTCTGCCACCTCGTACCCCATCGTCTTCTTGCCCTCGACGCGGAACGGCTCCTTGAGCGTCGACACGTCGAACCATCCGTCGTTATTTTTCGGCCACCCGTCTTTCTTTATGCGCTCGGCCACCATGCGCCCGCAATCGCTGATCAGCCCATCCACCAGCGTGACATGCGCGCCGTAGTAATCGCACTCCATGCGATTCGCCAAAGGCACATCCTTCGGCATAAAAATATGAGCCTCAATCCCCGCCGCCGCCGCATAAGCCGCCAGCGCCCCGCCAGCATTTCCCGCCGAAGGAGCCGCCAGCTTCTTCAATCCATAATGCCGAGCCATAGTCACCGCAGCCGACATGCCCCGCGCCTTGAACGATCCCGTGGGATTCAGCCCTTCATCCTTGATAAAAACATGTGCAAACTCGCGGCTGGGAAGCAAAGGAGTAAATCCCTCGCCCAGCGTAACGGGCTTCTCATTTCCAGGAAGTTCTGGCAAAACCTCGGCATAACGCCACATGCTAGCCATGCGCCCCGACAAATCTTCGCGGCGCAACTTCCCTTTCAACCCGGCAATATCGTAGCGAACAAAAAGCACTCCACCATCATTAGGGCAAACATTCAGCGGACGATCAGCAGAAAAATGCTCTCCGCAGCGCGTGCATTCAAGGTAAGAAATTCGCATCGAGGGAAGGATAGCATTTTGGCCAAGGGCAGCTAGCTCTGGCGGCCAATCTTGACGAATGCGTCTACTATCTTCTACTGTGCAGCCACTGTGTTTGAGAATCTATACGACAAGATTTCGACACTGTGGTCTTGGCGATGGCCCGAGACAGTTGGCGAGGTCACCGCAGTCGACGTTGAGAGGGTCCACGATCCCGAAGGCGGCGAGACGCTCCGGCTGGCCGTAGCCTACAAGTTCTCAATCGGGGACGACGGTCCTTACACGGGTGAATCTTTTTGGCAACCGTTATTCCCGCAATTTTCAAAGAAGAGAGTACTCGCTGCTCGTCACAACGTTCTCGTCCATCAGCAAGTATTAGTACGCTACCGGGCAGACGATCCAAGCGTCAGCAAACTGGATCGATGCGTGTGGCAAAATCTGTAAACGCACCGGCCTTCTAAGTCGACACCCTCTTCAGCACTTCGCTCGCCCGCCGAAACCACGGTCTCTCTCGCCGCTTCAAATACCCCGGCATAGTCGCCTTCTTATCCAGCACCTTCTGCGCCCACTCGCGTGCCTCGGCGTTTCGTCCCTCAGAGGCCAACAACTCCGCGAAATTCAAATATGTCTCCGACAACGTCGACGTAATCGTCACCTGCCGAAAGAGCGCCTCGGCCTTTTCTTTTTGTCCCGTCTGCGCGTAGGCGTGAGCGAGCAATCCGGCGGCTCGTCCGAAATCATAGTCCGGCTCTTTGGAGACGGTCCTCTCCAGGTCAGGCAACGCAGCCCCGGCGTCACCTAAAAGAATGGCGCAAACTCCGCGCCGATAGAAAGGATCGAGAGTATCGGCCCGCGCGGCAATTGCCGTATCAAAGGCAGCGCGCGCCTGCGCGTAGTCGCCGTCATCCATGTAGAGGCCACCAAGCTCTTCATAATTTCCTGCCGAAGGATTCTCCCGAATCGCAGCTATCAGCTCAGCAATGCGCCGCCGCCGCGGAAAAACTTTAAACGATTGGCCGACCAGTCCAATATCAGGCAGCGCCTCCACCAGCAAATAAATAATCGCCCCCGGCGCGCCCAGAAACAGAATGATAAAAAACCAATAGTTATCCGGCCGCCGCCGTATGAAGTGAACGATGGCCAGCCCCTGCAAGATGATTCCCCACGGATATAGAAGGTGACTCAGAAGTCCCATGTCGCTCTCAAGACTAGCGTGAGATTGCACATTTGTGGAAGATGGACAAAGAAAGTAGGTGAGAACGTAGATGTCAGATCCGCAAAGCGAAAAGCAAAATGATACTCATACTGACAGCGACGAACAGCAGATCCTAGCCCTGCACGAGGCCGGAGACAAAGCCCTGATGACCGCCGATCTAGCCGTACTGTCCCAAATCTTTGCCGACGACTACGTGCAATACAACGAAGCCGGCCAAGCCTTCACCAAACAAGATATATTAAATAATTTTCGCACCGGCGCCATCCGCTATCCCTCCATCATCTCGACCGCGCGCAAGATTCGCCTCTTCGGCGACACCGCCGTCGTCCATGGAGCAGAATCAGACGAAGTGGAAACAAACGGCAAGCGCTCCGCCGTCCGTTACGTTTATATGGATGTTTTGCGGAAGCGCGATGGGGAGTGGAAGTTAGTCGCGTCGCAACTGGCTAGGCCCGGATAGCAAGCACAGCTGGTATGAATCAGTCCTGAACTCGCGCTTTAATTCCGGATTGTCATCCTGAGCGAAGCGAAGGATGACAGAGTAATTTTATTTCGGGAATTTTAGCGATCCAAGCTAGCTTTCCTCAGCCCGTAGCCGATTCTGCCAGTGCGACCAAACAAACCACACAATGCCTGCCACCAGAAACGCGCCAATCACCGCATCGAACTTGTGGAAGTATTTCCCCAGCGACCGCCAGTTCTCGCCCAGCTTCATCCCAAAGTAAGCCAGCGCCAGGCACCACGGCCACGATCCGAGAAATGTATAAATGTGAAATTTGCCGCGCGGCATGCGCGCGACGCCTGCAGGCAGCGCAATAAATGTACGGACTACCGGGAGCAGTCGCCCAAAAAATACCGCCATATATCCCCAGCGTTGAAAGAAATGGTCAGCCCAATCAAGTTCCCGCCGTCCCATCAAAACCCAGCGCCCGTAGCGCTCCACCAGCGGACGACCGCCGTAACAGCCAATCTCATAAGCGACCAGCGAGCCCAGGTTGCATCCAATCGCCCCCGCCGTCGCCACCCAAAGCAACTTCATCGCACCCGTATAAACAAGGTAGCCAGCAAAAGGCATGATCAATTCCGAAGGCAGCGGAATGCATGCCGATTCAATTGCCATGAGCAGCGTAATCCCCAAGTAGCCCGTAGCCGCCACCAGAGCACTGATAAAAGCAAAAAGTAAGGTGAGAATTTTCTCGGTCATGGATATAGGGTCATTGCAGAAATCGGGTCATCGGGCGATCGGGTGATCGGAAGTCAAAAGTGTGGGCGGTATCCGGATGTAGATTTTCGATCACCCGATGGCCCGATCACCAGATCACCAGATGTTCTTCAAAACGCCCCTTCTTGCGTGAAGCTGAAGCCGGGCAAGGTCACGCCCTCCGCCAACTTTGCGACCTTCACCTTCACCACGGGCGCATCAGGCGCGTTGACCTCTGCCGGACGCAGCACCGCGTACTGCGTGAACACTTCGCTGTAAACCTTAGTGACAAGATGATCCTGGCCGGTTGCATCCTGCCGCCAGACCTGCCCGAGTTTGATGCTCTTCACAGCCACAAGTTTTTTCCTTTAGTTCTCAGACTACTCACGCCCCCGCCAACCCGTCAATCAGAGCGCCAGTTACTTTTGGCGGACCCGCGCACGCCTTTGTTACCATAAGCCACTGCTCAGGAGGACACCATGGCTCGCGGCAACACACCCCGTCAACCCAGCCGCAGTGGACGCCAGGAAGGCGCGCGCCGGTCGACCGCTCCAAAGCTGCCCAAGCCCGCGCCTACGAAAAAGAAATCTGTACCACGTCCGAAAGCCGCAGCCAGCCGCGCTTCTTCCTATAACCCATTAGCCCCCGAGCGCGTGCGCCAAATCATCGCCGGTCTCGATGAACTCTACGCCGGAGCAACCTGCGCTCTCACCCACCACAGCGCGTGGGAACTACTGGTGGCGACGATTCTCTCCGCCCAATGCACCGACGTGCGGGTCAACATGGTGACTCCCATTATTTTCGAAAAATATCCCATCCTCCAGGCTTTCGCCGCGCTCGAGCCCGAGCAACTGGAGCCCGACATCCGCTCCACCGGCTTCTTCCGCAACAAGTCAAAATCCGTAGTGGGCGCGGCGCGCAAGATAATCGCAGACTTTGGCGGCGATGTTCCCCAAACGATGGACGAGTTACTAACCATCCCAGGCGTAGCTCGCAAAACAGCGAACGTCGTCCTCGGCACCTGGTTCAAAAAGAATGACGGCATCGTCGTCGATACGCACGTCACGCGAATCTCGCGCCGGCTGGAGCTGACGAAGCAGGAAGATCCGCGAAAAATTGAAGAAGACCTGATGCGAATCATTCCTCAAGAACGCTGGACGGACTTTTCCCACGAAGTGATCTGGCACGGAAGAAAGCTATGCATTGCGCGCACACCAAAGTGCGCCGATTGCGCGCTGGAGAAACTATGTCACGCGGCGGATAAAACCTGGTCGACGGTTGAAATTCACAAAAGCGCTCGGCCGTAGAGAGATTAATCGGAGCGGGTAAACTTTACTTCGACCAATTCCGTCGACTCCTGAGACGCTCGTTCCCATTTCCAATGCCGCACCGCGCTCGCTGCCGCATCGGCCAAAACTGGATGACCGTCTTTTATCCCCACCGCCTTGACACTCCCATCCGGAGAAACCACGGCCTCGAGCCGAACCACTCCCTCCAACCGCAGGGTCCGTGCCAGTGACGGATAAGCAGGCTGAGAGCGCTCCAACAAGCGGCGTTTGCCTGTAACGTCAGACTGTGATTGTGAGAACGAAGAGTGCGTGAAGACCGTGCACAAAAGAATGGTAAGCGCCAAAGGAAAAACTGGAAAAGAGGATCGAGGGGAAAGGGTCATGGCCGTTGTTCTCAACTGAAATGTGAGTCTAATGGCCCCTGCCCATTCAGCAGAAGATCACCAAGGTAATCCATTTAGTTGTCACTTCTAGTTGCCCGTGTAGAAGAGTTCCACCACCGTGCAATCGTCATTCAGCGGCGTGCCTCCGCAAAAATCCGCCACCGCGCTGAACACATCCTCCATCGACGAGCTTTTCCCCGCCACCTGCTCCAATCGCTCGCTATCGAACATATCTCCGCGCGCATTCTCCGCCTCAGTCACACCGTCCGTCACCAGAATCAGCCGATCTCCCGGCCGCATCTGGCAGCGATCGCTCGAATACGTTGCATCGGCCAGCAATCCCACCGGCAAGTTCCCATGCGCCGGCCGCAACACTTCTTTGCCGCAAATCCACACCGGCGGAACATGCCCGCAATTCACATATTCCAGATCGCCGTCATTGCGTAGCCGCGTGATGATCATGGTCGCGTACTTCTCACCAATATGTTTGTAGGTGAAAAAGCGATTGACCGCATCGACAATCTCCGTCAGCGGCATCCCCGAAATCAGTTGCGAATAAACCATCCCCTGCAGAATCGAAGCCAGCAGCGCCGCCGATACTCCCTTGCCGCTAACATCCGCCAGCACGACAGCCAGCCCTTGCGGCGTATTCACCGCCTCAAAGAAATCGCCGCCGATTTCTTTACAAGACATGTTGCGCCCATTCACCCGCGCAAATGGCACTTCCGGCAGCGTCACCGCCAAAAGCCGCTGCTGAATTGACGCCGCAATCGACAGCTCCTGCTGATAGCGACGTCCCGCCTCTTCGGCCTGCACCAGCCTCGCATTCTCGATCAATTGCGCGGCTTCTGTCGCGATCGCGCGTAGAATGTCGTGGCTGACGCTCGTGATATCGCGCGAAGCAAACCGAGAATCCACATAGAGCGCGCCCATTACCTCGCCGCCCGCCGGCTGATCCGCGCGCGTAGTCTGCACGATCGGCTTGCGCAGCGGCATACAAATCACCGTCCGCAGATCGAACGCCACAATGCTCTGCCGCTCCTTCACGTCGAGCATCTGGCTCGTATCGGTGACCAGGTATTCGGAGTTCGAGGTCAATGCCCCATCGAGTACAGAACGCGAGATTGTCTTGTCGTCAAGCAGCGGCTCGCCCTTCGAGTTGCGCCCCGCCGCCAGCGTCAGCGCCCCTTCCACGTCGCGCAGAAAAATATATCCGCGTTCCGCGCGCGTCAATTTGAGCGTCGCATCGATCAGCGTCATCAGAATCTCATCCAGCACACCGATCGTATTCAGCTTGCGCGCCGCCTCCATGAAGAGCGTCAGCTTTTCCAGATCGCTGGCCTCGGGCGCAATCTGTATGCCCGAGATTTGGCTGAGAAACTCCCTAGCCGTATTCGATGTAGTGTGCAGGGGATGGAAAATCAGGTAGGCAACATCGCGCGCGCCAAATTCCAGACGATCATTGCGCTGCAGTTTATGGCGATCGACCTTCTCGCCGTTAACAAACGTCCCGTGCTTGCTTCCCAGGTCGACAACAAAAAACTCGCCATTTTCCGCCACGATCGAAGCATGCTCGCGCGACACTCGCGGATCCGCAATCACCAGATCGCGGTCAACCTTGCGCCCCACCGTATAAGGAGTGTGATTCAGCGAAAGCGTCTGCTGATCGCTTCCCTGTACAAAAATAGCGATAGGAAAAATACTGGATATGCCCGAATGCGACGAAGCTGACATTTGCGCTGAACTCTCCTGCGACCGTCGTGATAATGGCCATCATGCTAGCAAAATATGCCAGCACTTGATACGAACCCCACAGCATTCTACGACGTGCGCGGCTCCGCTGGTACCGTAAAAAAACCGCGATAGCAATGTAGCAGCGTGAGGCTTGCCACCCCCAACGGGATCTGAAGTGCAGTCCAGAGTGGTATTGCCCAGCCACGCTCGACGGTCTCCAGCGGGAGTAGAAAAGAGAGCCCTCCCAGCGCGACACTCGAAATCCAGGGCCAAAAGATCAGGGTGGCGGCGGTCAGGAACAACACTCGGTCGGCTGGACCTCTCCGCCAAATCAAACGACGTTCGTGGAGAAGCAGCAAGACCGCTGGAATCAACAGCACCTGATTGTATGGAGCATAAGTAGGCACGAGAAGAAGGGTCGCAGCCAACGTCAGGGCTGTGATTGAGGAGAATGTCCTGGTGTTCGCCGCCGGCCGACGCTCCTTCCAACATTTTTGCAACACGGCGGCTAATGCCAGGACTTCGAGAGCTGAACTCCATGGGGTGCCAATCAATTCGTGCATCACCGAGATCCCCGCCGTATAACTCTCGTAGTCGCGAAACGCCTGCCAGAATCGGGGAATCCAGTGCGGGAGGAACCATTCCGAAGCAGCCACTAAAACCGTCATAGTGGCGAGAAACGAGGCGGCCCAGCGGTAGCGGCTCCGCCAGTCACCCCAGGTCCAGATCATTAACCAGAGCAGCAGTAGCCACACGAGCTGCGGCTTAATTGTCGCTAATGCCAGGACAACACCAGCCGCGACCATGTGATCCGACATCAAGAGAACCACTGCAATCGCGATCAAGGCCGCCACCAAGAGGGTGATCTGCTGGAGTTTGAGGCCTTGCATCACAGGCAGGCTACCCAGGGTGAAGACGATGAACCCAGCCTGTACCCACCATGGCGCGGGCCAGCGCAAGGCACGCAGCCAGAGCGGGATCGACGCTAAAGTGAGTCCAAGCAAGACATAAAAGAACCCTTTTTGGACAATCTCAAACCGAAGATGGATAGTCGGCGCAAGAATGAAGGCGACATAAACAGGGTACGCGAATCCCTGCTGATCCTTTGGATCACCGGGCCGCGTCGGGTCGAGCGCCCGACCGTAGTAGCCTTGCTGAATCTCACGCGAGACGGCAGGACTGTAGGGATCCCGCCCATGGAGCAGCAATTCTCGCGCGCCGAGCCAGCGCGGATAAAGGTCCGAAAGATTACCGCGGGGACGGTCTTGAAGAAGAGCATCGGCGGTCTGATAAGGAATTAACACGCGGTTGGCATAGGTCCACACACCCGCGGCGCAGAGCACGGCGATGAGAAGCAACAGGAAAGGCCCGTAGAAGGCGCGACATTGGGGCATGCAATCTGAGAGAATCTGCGCAATACTTCAAGGCTAGCTCATGACGCAAGATTTCCGATCTATTTGCCGGAACTCAGGTCATCTAGCTCCATCATGTCACAACTGATCGCGCAACAGACCGCTTCCCCACTCCTCCGCATCAAGCCAAGAATTGCGGTTTCCGCGTCAATTGGGTTGGTGAGTGGGCTATTTTGCTGGTTGATGGTCGAGCGCATTTATCATGGTGCAGCTGATTTCGGTTGGGCGATTTATGGCGCACAACGCACCCTCGCTCACCAGAACCCTTACGATACTCCGCTTTCTCAATATCCTGTAACGGCTGACTTTCTTGCGCTACCTTTCGTCCACCTGCAGCCGGCGATGGCCGCTGGTCTGTTCTACGGTATCAGCTCTGGGCTCCTAGCCTTTGGTCTTACGCGCAATGGCTATCACCGGTTGTTTATCTTTTTGGCCTTCCCTTATTGGGCTGGCCTCATTACCGCGCAGTGGTGCACCATTATCGCCGCCGGCGCCTTTTTCCCCCTCCTCTTGCCGGTCGTCATGGCAAAACCGCAGGTCGGATTGCCGGTCCTGCTTACCCATATAAGCCGGCGCGGCGCGTTGTCATGCTTGATATTGGGAATTCTGACGCTGGTTTTTGTGCCGCACTGGCCGTTCCTATGGCTACACCAATTCCGGTATTACCAACACTTCATCCCTCTTCTGGCTCCGCCGGGACCCCTGCTGCTGTTGGCTTTGCTGCGATATCGCCACCGTGATGCGATTCTTTTGCTGCTATCGGCGATGATGCCGCAGCGTTGGTTTTTCGACAGCTTCATTCTCTGGCTTATACCCAAATCGCGACGCGAAATCCTCGCCACCATCCCCTTTGGCTGGGGCGTTGGCATCTGGCACTGGTATCACATGCCGCGCACTATGCATGAAGTGGGATTGTGGACTGTTCTCGGAATTTACCTTCCGATGCTGGCTGTGGTTTTGCTGCGGCCAGGAAGCCACGGGAGTGTTTCTCGAAAGGAACAAGGCGAGCACCTGCTGACCATACCCTCGCATTCAGAATCGGCGCAAGGCCGATCCTATAATCCTCGTGAAACCCACCATGATTCTTAAATTAAATGGGCCACGGTCCTTTGCCCTCATCGTGTTCTTCGGATTACTCGCGATGACGGCGCGCAATGCGGTCGATCCCGATCTGTGGTGGCATTTGCGCACCGGACAGTGGATCGTGGAAACGGGCCACATTCCGCGGACCGACCCTTTTTCTTTCACACACGCCGGAAGAACGCCCCAAATTTTTGTTTTGGATACCGCCGCTTTTTCTTCTTTGGGTAAATTTGCATGCCGGATTCGCGCTTGGCGCGGCTTTGATGATTGCTTACGGAATCGGACTGACGCTGGAGACCGCATTCGGCGCCACATCTTGGGAGGAGGCGAGGCCCATTCTCCTTCGGGTGTTATTTCTTGTCGTTGTTTGCGCGGCGATCGTGCCGCTGAATCCCAACGGACTGCAACTCTATCGCTACCCGCTCGACACCCTCCGCTCGCCGGGGTCCCCGGGACGGGAAAGATCGAGCGGGCGGCCATAGTATCCGGCTTGAATCTCGCGTGTGACCTCGGCGCTGTAAGGGCTGCGGCCGTGGAGGAGCAGTTCCCTCGCGCCCAGCCAACGCGGATAGAGATCGAAAAGATTTCCGCGCAGCCGTCCCGTCGCGGCCGAATCCGAAATCTGTTGTGGAATCCACACGCGATCGACGTACAGCCACATTCCCGCTGCGCCAAGAACAGCGGCCGCGACTAGCCAGGACCGCGAATGGGCAATGCCAAATCTCATAACCAACTCTCATAACCAAATCTCATAACGAAGCACAGGAATCTGGATGCTACCGCAACCGGCCGGGGTTTCGATCTAGTCCCTTTTGGACCGCGCGCCGGAGCTCGCTCGATGGTTACGATGGCCCATTAGACCGTGACGATCCCCTGCGGATTTGTTTTTGGTGTGATGGTCGCAACCGGTGTGAGCAAGGGCCAACGTATCGCCCTTAGAATTCCTAGAGCCAAAATCAACATCGGTACAATAAGCACATAAGCCCGATCGATTCCGAGAATCACCGCCCAGTACAATGGCGTGCAGATCAACAGCAGCAACCCCGCTGCAATCGGTCGCCGCGCCCTGCCTGGCAGGCCCGGTTGCAAGATGAATCCGCCGCCGAGCAAAAACAGTGGGACGATTAACAAAGTCATATCGTAGACGAGGGAGTAATAGTTGGTGACGATGGTGATCGAAAGAGCCAGACAGTAACCTAGGCCCAAGCCCGCAAACCCTGAATTCATAATAGGCCGCCAAACCCAGACGGTGAAAGCGATCGCCACAATCGCGACCGGCAAGACCAGCCAATGGATCGGGCCCGGATAAGGCGCCCGCCCGACAAATGCAGACAACAGACCACGAAGATTCGGCATACTCTCGGCGGTTATAAGCCCGCCGCCAACCGTGCGATTTAGACGAAGAATGTATGAGGGATAAACCCACAGAACATCTACACCGGAGATCATGCAGGAAAGCGCCACCAAAACGGCGGCAGTCGGCAAAAATCCAGCGAGGATTCGCATCCGTCCGGCGAGCCAGACGATAATCACGATGGGCAGCACCAGGTGAAACTTGAACAGCCCTAGGGCAAGAATGAGGCCGGCAACCGCATCTTTCTTGGATTGCAAACAGCTGAGCGCTGCAGCGATGATCAACAGCATGAGGATGGCATCCTGTCCCTGGAATAGATCGAGGAAAACCGGGAAAAATCCCAGACAAAGAACGACCTCCAACCAGCATGGATAGATTCGAGAAAAAGGATTCGGACGCGGAATCAGCCTTGCGCTAAGCCACAAAAGAACGATTTTGATGAGCAACCATATTGCAAACGCTACCGGGTAAGAAAAATACGCCAGCGGAACAAAGATAAGCGCCTGAAACGGTGGGCGAATAAATGGAATGGGCCCCTTGCGGATGTCAACCGTCGAAGCAAACTCCTGCTGCACCCTCCACTCCTCGCGTTGGTCATAGAGCAGCCTCCCCTTTCCCTGGCGCAGCAGCAAGCCGCTGCTATAGAACGACGAGAAATCTCCATAGCCGGCCAGGATTCGAGAATGCTGTTGCCATATCTCGATCCCGTTCGCGATCGCCATAGCGAGTAGAAAAGCGGCAACGAGCCTATAGCGAGCTTTAATATTCGGGTTCATCATTGCTAACTCTGAATTGCTATCGCCCGGCCGGCAAACTTTTGAAATCAGCCGTTCGAATCGACTGCCTAGTCTATCCAGATTCCGCTTGGCCAACCTGCAAAACACGCGGACATTCTATAATCGCCACCGACGATGCGACGAATCCTCCACGCACTCAACAGCATTGGAATCCCTTTCGCCGCCATCCTCTTCTTCGGCCTGCTCGCCATGACCGCGCGCAACGCCGTCGATCCCGATCTCTGGTGGCACCTGCGCACCGGCCAGTGGATCGTCGAATCCCACGGCATTCCCCACTCCGATCCTTTTTCCTTCACTCGCGCCGGCCACGCATGGATCTCGCATGAATGGCTGTCGGAGGTAATTTTTTTCGAGCTGTATAAGCACGGCGCCGCAGCGGCGCTGATCGTTTTTTCCGCGATCATCACGACCGCTGGCTTCATGCTGCTCTACCTGCGTTGTCTTCCCGGCGCACAAAAACGGCACTGGGCCGCCGCCGCAACCGCGCTCGGCGCTCTCGCCTCTGCGCCCTCCTGGGGCGTTCGCCCGCAGATGTTCACCTTCACCCTAGCGAGCCTGCTTCTTTTCCTCATCGAGCGCGGTGAGGACCGTCCCAAACTCCTGCTCTGGATCCCGCCGATGTTTCTACTTTGGCTCAACCTGCACGGCGGATTTGCCCTCGGCCCCGCTCTGCTCGGCGCCTATGGCGCAGGCGTGCTCCTCGAAACCGCCACGGGCAACACGCCCTGGCAAGAGGCCCGCCCCATCCTCCTCCGTATTCTTTTCGTTCTCATAGCTTGCGCCGCGCTTGTGCCTCTCAACCCCAGCGGCACCCACCTCTACCGTTATCCGCTCGACACTCTGCGATCGCCCGGAATGCGCTCCCTCATCGCCGAGTGGCGCTCACCCGATTTTCATATGAGTCTCTATCGCCCATTCCTAGTGCTCTGGCTGCTGCTTCTGATCGCGCTCGCTAGCGCGCGTACCCACCTCAAAGGCCGCGTCATCGTGCCCTTGCTCCTCACCGCCTTCGCCGCTCTCGACGCCTCGCGCCATATTCCGATTTTCGTCTTAGTGGCGATCCCAGTCATTGCTGCCGCTGTCCCGCTTTCAGATCCGTCAACTTCACCACGGCGTCTCGCGTGGCGCTTCCGCCCGGCTTTCGGCGCCTTAGCCATCATTCTGATGGCGCTGTTCGCCCTGGCAAAATGGACCACTCTCGCCCGCAATCAAAATGCCCGCGTAGCCCAAATCTTCCCCCAAGATGCTGTCAAGTTCTTGCGCGCTAACTCCTTCCCCATCAATACCTCATCTCAAAACACGAAACTCTTCGTTTATTACGATTGGGGAGGATACGCGATCTACAATCTCTACCCCCGTTATCGCCTATTCGTGGACGGCCGCGCCGACCTTTACGGCGACGATCTCATGCGCGACTCCATTCGCACTCTGATCGATCTTCGCTCCGGCTGGCAGAACATCCTTAACCGCTGGCAAGTCGAGACTATCCTCGTTCCGCCCTCCTGCGCACTGGCCCAAGCCCTTCTCCTCGATCGTCATTGGCACACCGCATTTAGCGACTCCCAAGCCGTCATCTTCTCCCAAAGCCCTTCTGACGCGCCCTAGATATTGAAATTTCCACAAATAATCCACTCGCCAGATTGGCAAAAAGATGAAAAAATGTTTCCCGTTCCCACCTTTAATCTGCGAAACTAGGGCGCATATAGGGAATGGCTTCCAAAGCTCCCCCAGATCGTAAATTTCTAACGTAAGTTAACTTCTCGAAGGAGTCTCTATGACACAGCTGTGCAAACTATTGTGGCGCAATGAAGAAGGCCAGGACATTGCGGAATACGCCGTCATGCTCGCAGTAATTCTGGTAATCGTAATCGGCACCGTCCGTCTCATCGGTAGCAATGCCAATAACGTGTTCTCCGGTGTGGCCAGCCAGATCGGAACGCAATAGCAAGCATTGTTTTCGGCTGGTGAATGTGCATCTGCACCAGCGATTAGGTCCGGGCTGTTTCCGGAAGGAGTGGGATGAATCGACGGCGTCTGTTGATGATCGGAGGACTGGCTTTAGCGGTCGGCCTGCTCGTGAGCTATGCCGTCTACAACCAGCTGCGAAACCTCGCGGGCTCCAACAGCAACGCCGCCGGAGTTGCAGTCGTTGTGGCCGCCAATGACATCGACGTCGGAGCCAAGCTGGCCGCCAAGGACGTTCGCGTTGTCAATGTCCCGCCCAGCGCGATTCCTCCTGGCGCATTCTCTAATCCCGCGAAAGTCCTGAACCGTGGCGCCATTCTTCCCATCAGTAAAGGCGAATTTATTCTCAACAATAAGCTGGCGGCGCTCAACGCCGGAGCCGGCCTGCCTTCGCTGATTCCGCCCGGCATGCGCGCCGTTTCCGTCCGCGTCAATGATGTTGTCTCGGTGGCGGGCTTCGTGCAGCCCGGCACCCGCGTCGACGTGATGTCCACCGGCACTCAGGGCAGCGGCGGTGAAGCGCAAACCATCACCGTTCTGCAAAACGTCGCCGTGATCGCCGTCGGCGGAAGTCTGCTCGAACGTCTTACCTCGGGCGAATCGAACGCTCCCGTGATCACGCTGCTCGTTTCTCCCGACGATGCTCAGCGACTGGCGCTCGCTTCCCAGGAAGGCAGAATTCAGCTCGCGCTCCGTAATCCGCTGGACACCAAGAAAGAAGGTATCGGCGCCACCCATGTAAGTGCGCTCTACCCCGGCGAGAAAGCACCAGCCGCTGAAGGCAAACCGAAACTCCACAGAGCGACCGCCAAGGTTCCGGCGCCTGTCAATGCGCCCTATCAGGTAGAAATGATTCGTGGCAGTAAACGGGATGAAACCAAGTTTCCAGAAGATAAATCGCCAGAGTCACACTGAAGATCAATTGGGCCGTCGCTATCGCATTCATTCGCGCCCGGTCATTGTCTCTATCGCTGTCTTTATAGCTTTCGATTTGCCTTCAAAGCATTCGCTCGTGCCGCCTCCAAGAGGTCTGAATTCATGAAAGCTTTTAAGCTCGTCGCAGCCGTTCTGTTTCTCGGCGCGACGGTCAACTCCGCGCGCCCCGTGGCCTTCCCCGAGTTGGCATTCAATGGGCTAGCGTTCAATCGCTTAGCGCTAGATCGGTTAACGCTCGATCGGTTAGCTTTCGACAGGTTGCCGCTCGGCAGCTCCGCGCTCGACAGCAGTACCACCGGGTCTCCCGCCCCTGCTCCGAGCCCTGCCGCAGAAACTCAGGACAATCCCGCCGCGCCGCCACCCGCCGCCACAACTTCTACCTCCACATCCGCCGAAACTTCCGGCGCCGCACCCCTCCGCGTGATGGTCGGAAAATCTCTGCTCATCAACACCACCGAACGTCTCAAACGCGTCTCCGTCACTGACCCGTCCGTGGCCGATGCGATCGTCGTCACCCCCACCCAAGTCCTCGTCAACGGGCTCGCTCCCGGCGAAGTCTCCTTATTGATCTGGGATGCACTCGAGCGCTCGCGCAGCTTCGACCTACGGGTCGATGTCGACATCACCGCCGCCTCCGAAGAAATTCATCGCCTCTTTCCGACAGAACAGATCAGCGTGACCCCATCGCGTTCCGCCATCGTTCTCTCTGGCCACGTAACCACCGAAGACATCGCCAAACATGCGGGCGCACTCGCTTCGGCCTACTCGAAGAACGTAGTTAACGTGCTCACCTTCGGCCCCGTCGGAGCCGACGAAGTCCTGCTCGAAGTCAAGTTTGCCGAAGTCGATCGCAGCGCTCTCACTCAAATCGGCATCAATCTGCTATCGACCGGATCGGGCAACACTATCGGCAGCACCACCACCGGCCAGTTCGGCGGAATCAGTGGCCTCGGGACCATCACCGACAACGGAACGGGCGCGCCATCCTCCACAACCGCGACGGTGTCGAATATGCTCAACCTGTTCTTCTTTAACCCGCAGGTCCATCTCGGCGCCGTGATCGAAGCGCTCAAAACGCAAAACCTGCTGCAGATTCTCGCCGAACCCAATCTCGTCGCTGTCAATGGCAAAGAAGCCAGCTTCCTTGCCGGCGGCGAATTTCCTTTCCCAGTTGTGCAGCCCGGCGCCGGCGGCATCGCCACCGTTACGGTTCAGTTTCGTGAGTTCGGCGTGCGCCTGAAATTCACTCCCGTAATTCAGCCCAACGGCAACATCCATCTGCACGTCGCTCCCGAAGTGAGCACGCTAGACTTCGCCGACGCCGTCACCGTTTCCGGCACCACCATCCCCGCCATTAGCACGCGCAAAGCAGAAACTGAATTCGAACTCCAGGATGGCCAGAGTTTCGTCATCGCCGGCCTCATGGACAATCGCGTCACCAACACTGCCAACAAAGTTCCATGGCTCGGCGACATCCCGATCATCGGCAACTTTTTTAAGAGCAAGAGCGACCAAAAGAGCAACTCAGAATTGATGGTTCTATGCACGGTTCACCGCGTTGCGCCCAGCGTCGTCCCGCCGAAAGGCCCGACCATGCCGGTGCCCAATCTGGACCCGACCAAGTTCGATAAGGATAAGTCAGGAGCCACCAAGTAAAATCGGGTAATCGGATCATGGGGTGATCCGATCATGGGGTGATCCGATCATGGGGTGATCCGAACATGGGGTGATCCGAACATGGGGTGATCCGAACATGGGGTGATCCGGACATCGATCGGTGCCAGATAGCTTGATCACCGATGATGAGATGACCCGATCGGGGTAGAAACGAGTCATGCCAGAGTTATCAGTAGCCGTATTCGCCACGGACGACGATCAGCGCGCCGTGTTGCAGGTTTTAGTCGACGGCACCAGCGTGGCCTCCACGGTTTACAGCAACGCTGCCCTGCCACTGACTGCGAACGACCCGGTCATCCGCAAGACTCAATCCTTTGCCCCTGATGTCCTCTTGGTCGACATCTCGACGGACGCCGTCGCCTCCGCTCTCCGCGCCATCGAATTGCTCCACCAGGAACTCCCCAATTCCGCCGTCTTCGCCGTCGGCCCCATGACGCAGCCCCAATTAATTGTCAGCACCATGCGCGCCGGCGTTCGCGAATACATCGAGCGACCCACCAGCACCACCGATCTCCTCGAAGCCTTCGTTCGCCTCACCTCCACCCGCCGCAAGCCCGGCCGCGAAAGCTCCCGCGGAAAAGTTTTCACCATCGTCAACGCCAAAGGCGGCAGCGGCGCCACCACTGTGGCCGTCAATCTCGCGCTTGCCTTGCAGTCGGTTCATCACAGCACCGCGTTGGTAGACCTGGCGCCGCTCGGGCACTGCGCCTTGCATCTCAATCTCAAGCCCACATTCACCGTCTCCGACGCCGTCACCAATCTGCATCGTCTCGATTCGTCCCTGCTCGATAGCTTCATGGCCCGTCACGAGCGCGGATTGCAGGTGCTTGCCGGCGCGGCCGCGCCCACGTCCATCGAACCTTTCGCCGCTGACTTCGCCCGCCTATTCGACACCATGGTTGGCCTCTTTCACTACATTGTCGTCGATGCTTCCTCGCGCCTCGACAGTGCCACCCGCCTGGTCAGCAATCTCTCCGAGAAAATTCTGCTCATCGCCCACGCCGACGTCGCCTCCCTCTGGAGCGCGGGACGAGTAGCCCAATATCTCGGCGAGAGCGGCTCTCGCGACCGTTTTGCCCTGGTCCTCAACCGTTATCGCAAAGTCGCCGGTTTCAACGAAGCCGAAACCGAAGCTGCCATTGGAGCACCCGTGCTCTGGCGAATTCCCAATCAATATTTCGCCGTCTCCACGGCCATCGATCGCGGAGTACCATTGATGCAGCAAGGCAACACCGAAATTGCCCGCTCCATCTCCGGGCTGGCAGAATACTTGACGAAAGACGATCTGGAAGTGAAACGCACCGCCTGGTCATTATTCAAAACCGTGTAGTGAGCAATGCGATAAGCGAACGACGAGCAGCGAACAGCGAGGTTTTCCTAACACCTGTCACCTGATTTCCTATGGCCAACCTACAAGCCTTCGAGCGCAGCGAATACCAACAGGTCAAAGCCGATCTGCATCGCAAGATCCTCGATCGCCTCGACCTCGAAAAGCTGGGCCGCACCACCGGAGACTCCGCGCGCGACGAAGTCCTCATTCTCATCCGCAGCTCCGTCAACAGCGAAGCCGTCCCACTCAGCTTCGCCGAGCGCGAGCAATTGTCGCGCGAGATCCTCGATGAAATCTTTGGCCTCGGCCCGCTCGAGCCGCTTCTCAAAGATCCCACCATCTCCGACATCCTCGTCAATCGCTTCGACCGCGTCTACGTCGAGCGCGGCGGCAAGCTTGAAAAAACCATCTTGTCGTTCAAGGATAACCAGCACTTGATGCAGATCATCGACCGCATCGTCTCCCGCATCGGCCGCCGCGTCGACGAATCTTCGCCCATGGTCGATGCCCGCCTGCAAGACGGCTCGCGCGTCAACGCCATCATTCCGCCCCTCGCGCTCGACGGAGCCTGTCTCTCCATCCGTCGTTTCGGCCGCGATCCCGTCACCGCCCGCAACATGCTCGACAACAAAACCTTGACCGAGCCCATGCTTGAACTGCTCTCCGCCATGGTCAAGGGCCGCCTGAACCTGATCATCTCCGGCGGCACTGGCGCCGGAAAAACCACCGTCCTCAATGTCCTTTCTGGCTACATCCCGAATTCCGAGCGCATCGTCACCATCGAAGACGCGGCCGAATTACAGCTCAAACAAGAACACGTCGTCCGCCTCGAAACCCGCCCTCCCAACATCGAAGGCAAAGGCTCCGTCCGCATGCGCCAGCTCGTCATCAACAGCCTCCGCATGCGCCCCGATCGCATCGTGGTGGGCGAGGTGCGCGGAGAAGAAGCCTTCGACATGCTCCAGGCCATGAACACAGGCCACGAAGGCTCGCTCACCACCGTTCACGCCAACTCCCCGCGCGACGCCCTCTCCCGCATCGAAAATATGGTATCCATGGCCAACCTCAATATCCCCGAGCGCGCCATCCGTCATCAGATCGCGAACGCCGTCCACGCCGTCGTCCAGGTCGCGCGCCTCTCCGACGGCTCGCGCAAAGTCATCACGGTCTCCGAAGTCATCGGCATGGAAGGCGACATGATCACCTTGCGCGACGTTTTCGTCTTCGACCGCAGCGGTATCGACGAGAGCGGCAAAGTCCGCGGTGTCTTCCATTCCACCGGCGTCCAGCCCCAGTTCACCGAACGCCTCGCCACTGCCGGCTGCCGCCTCAACCCCGCGCTCTTCGAATCCCGGATGGAGGTCTGACCATGCTGTTCGTCATTGCCATCCTCGTTTTCGTCGTCGTAACCATGGCCGTCTTCGTCACGATCTCATTGTTTGACGAACGCAAGTCCCAGGCTCGCGTTCTTCGCGATCGCCTCTCAACCGTGCAGCAGCCCACCGCCGAAGCCATGCCCAACGTGGCTCTGCTACGCGATGAAGTGCTCAGCCGCATCCCCGCCTTCGACAGTTTTCTCCGCCGTTCCGAGCGCGTCTCCGCCCTCCAAAAAGTTCTCGCCCAGGGGAACATTGATGTGCGTGCCGGAAACTTCCTCATGCTCTGCGTCGCTTCCGCGCTCCTGCTCGCCGTCATCTCCTACATCGCCGGAGGCAACATCATCTTCGCCTGGGTCGGCGTCGTCCTCGGTTTTTTTCTCCCTTACGCCTACGCCTCGCACATGCGCAAAAAGCGCTTCCAGAAATTTGAAGAGAAATTTCCCGAGGCCATCGACACCCTGGCCCGCGCCGTTCGTGCCGGACACGCCTTCACCACCGCCCTCGAGATGATTGCCAACGAAGTCTCCGAGCCCGTCGCCGGAGAATTCCGCCAACTCTACGAAGAACAAAAATTCGGACTTCCCGTGCGCGACGCCCTGCTCAACCTCGCCGACCGCATCCCCCTGGTCGACGTAAAATTCTTCGTCACCGCCGTGATGCTACAGCGCGAAACCGGAGGCAACCTGGCCGAGATTCTCGACAACCTCTCCTACGTCATCCGCGAGCGCTTCAAAATTCTGCGCCAGGTTCGCGTCCACACCGCCCAAGGACGCCTCACCATGGTCTTACTCATGGCTCTTCCGCCCACGGTGGTAGTCGTCATGTTCGTGCTAAACCGCAGCTTCATCATGCCGCTCTTCGTAGATCCAATTGGCCACGCGCTAATCGTCGCCGGAATCACCATGCAAACCCTAGGCTACTTTTTCATTCGTAGAATTATCAGGATTCAAGTGTGAAGTATGTCAGTCGTCAGTTTTCAGTTCTCAGTTAAACCCGCGAACGGTGAGCTCTAGCTTTTACTGAAAACTGAAGACAAAGAACTTTTGTACCGAGAAGCGGAACAACAATGTCGTTACCCTTAATAATCTCGATCGTCGCCTTCTTCACCATCGCCGTAGTCGTCTTCGCCTTCGGAGCCGCCACGGTGACGCCCTCCTCCGTCCTCGGCTCTCGCCTCCGCGAAATCGGCTGGCAGCGTACCAAGCCCGAGACCAGGCCCGCCATCCGCGAGCGCATGCAGCAGGCTCTCGACCCGCTCAGCCGCGCCCTGCCGCTCTCCCCGGCCGACGTCTCCCAAACCCGCCTCTGGCTCATCCAGGCCGGATACCGCAGCCCGCAACACGTCACCATCTATCGCGGCCTCCGCGTCCTCTGTGCCGCCATCGCCTTCGTCTCCGTCTTCGTCTTCACCGGATTCAACTCCCCTCTTCTACTCGTAGGCCTCACCGCCTTCGGCTTCTTTCTCCCGCGCTTCATCCTCAAAAAGAAACTAGCCGAGCGCCAGCGCCGCATCCGCCTCGGCCTTCCCGACGGACTCGACCTGACCGTCATCTGCGTCGAGGCCGGACTCTCCCTCGACCAAGCCATGATGCGCGTCGGTAACGATCTCGCCTACGCCCACCCCGAACTGAGCGCCGAATTCCATCTCTTCGATCTCGAAACCCGCGCCGGCAAACCGCGCGTAGAAGCTCTCCGCAATCTAGCCGACCGCACCGGCGTAGACGACATCCGCTCCTTAGTCGGAACCCTGATCCAAACCGATCGCTTCGGAACCAGCGTCGCGCAGGCCCTGCGCGTCCACTCGGATTCCCTGCGCACCGAGCGTCGCCAGCGCGCCGAAGAGCAAGCCGCCAAAACCACCGTAAAAATGATCATCCCCCTCGTTCTCTTCGTGATGCCCTCCCTGATCTTCGTCACCGTAGGCCCCGCCGTCATCCAACTCATGCACATCTTCGTGCCCGTAGTTCCCGGCAAACGATGAGTTAACGTTGCTTCGATGATTTTGGTTCTTGCTTTGGGTGGCGCAGCGGTTCACCGCTGCGATAATCGGATCATTAAAACGCCGGCTTTAGCCGCTGAGGTGAGGCCCGCTAAAATCAATTAGGAGTCGCCATGCCGCGCGGGCCCAAGTCCTACGCCTTCAACCGCACCCGCAACACCTACCTCGCGACCGACCTCGTAATCGCCAGCACTCACTGGACCCGCTTCCGCGGCCTCATGGCCACCAGCGCCGACCACTTCCTCCCCGGCCAAGGCCTCTGGATCAACCCCTCCCACGGCATCCACACCTTCGCCATGCGCTTCCCCATCGACGCCGTCTACCTCGACCGCGACCGCAAAGTCATCCACATAGAAGAAGATCTAAAACCATGGCGCATGGCCGCCGTCCGCACCAAAGCAACCTCTGTCATCGAGGTTCCCACCGGCACCATCCAGGAATCCCAAACCACCATGGGCGACCAAATCGACATCCTGCAAGAGCACCCGATCCACACCGAAGCCGCATGAACGGGAAGGGCACGACTTCAGTCGTGCCGTTAAGCGCCAAAGATGCGGGTGCGCTTTAGCGCCTGAGGCGAGCTTCTTAGGTGTCAAGAGCCAGGATCATGCGGTAGCAAAATCGTTGACAATATATAGTTATATCACTATATTTCAGAGAGCCTTGCCCGAGAGAGCGTCATGAGCAAAAAGAAATACGAAAGCGTCAGCCGCAACGTTTTCAAAGATCTCGGCATCCGCAACGCGGACGAGCACTTGGTCAAGGCGCAGCTTGTTTTCAAAATCGAAACGCTCATGAAAAAGCGCGGACTGAAACAGATCGAAGCGGCTGATCTTTTCGGCATCCGCCAGCCCGATGTCTCCAAAATGCTGTCCGGCGACTTCCGCCAATTTTCCGTGGAGCGCCTGCTGCGCTTTCTAGTAGCACTCGATCAGGACGTCGAAATCCGAGTAAAGCCTCATCGTGATTCGAAGAACGCGCCAGCCCTGCATGTGTCCTGAATAGAGAAGCACACTGGCCCTTGCCCTTGGGCGACGCAGCGGTTCACCGCTGCGATAACCGCAGCACAACTCTCGGAAAGGCGGGCGGCCAGTCCTATCGCGAAGCGAAGGGCGAGGGTAAATATCCATTGACGGTATGTATAAGTGCGCGCTAGAGTTTGTCACTCATTATTCCGCTCGCGGCATTCCCTATCGCGTTCAGGAGGATACCTCCGTGATTCCCATTCCACAGGCGTATCTCGATTGTTGCGAGTATATCTACAAGACAAGAGTTGATGCGGAAGCGGGCGCTCTCACCGGGGGTAGCGGATTTTTTGTCGGTGCGAAACTGGAAGAAAACAAGGATTCTACTCAACTGTATGTCGTAACAGCTAAGCACGTGCTAAGAGGCATGGAACACCCAGTTCTTCGTGTGAATGTCGCGGAAGGCGGAGTGGATTATCTGACAACCGATAGGGCGAGTTGGGTTGGGCATCCCGATGGAGATGATTTAGCGGTCTGCCAAATAGAGATCGAGTATGGAAAATATAGCATGCGCTGCGCATTCGTTGAAGATTTCGTGGATTACCGAAAGAACAGTTTGCTATACCCCGGCGATGAAGTGTTCATGGTTGGCCGCTTTTTTAGCCACGAAGGAAAGCAACAGAATGCCCCAAGTGTGAGATTCGGGAACATCTCGATGTTGGCAATGGAAACCATGAAAACATTCGAGGACTACGACCAACGCACGTTCTTAGTGGAGCAGCGGTCACTGCCCGGATACAGCGGATCGCCAGTCTTTGTGTTTCTCGATCCAAGTCAACCGCGTCCTCCGATGTGGATGGTAGCAATCAACAGGGCAGGCAAGATCAACCTTGAAACGACCGGCCCCTGGCTACTTGGAGTTGACTGGGTTCATATCCAAAACTATGAAGAGGTACTTGAGAGTACAGCGCCTAAGAAAATTGCCGTGCCTTTGCGGTATGTCAAAGTCAACACAGGAATGGCGGGCGTCATTCCAGCATGGCGTATCGCGGATATTATCAATAGCGAGGAGTTCGTTATGTACAGAAGGAAAGAAGATCAGCGCATTTCGGAGCAAAAGAGAACTACCAGTTATCAAAGTTAGATTCCGCGCGAGAAGAAAAGGCGGACACCCAGATCAACAGGACGTGAGATGCCTGTCCCAACGCGTGCGCAATCTACCAGTTCTCTAGAGAAGACGAGTGGCTGGTCCTATCGCGAAGCGAAGTGCGGAGCCTCTGACTGTTCATCACAAAAATACAGTGAGCCCCATCACAGACTCCCACGAACCCATCGCCGACAATAGACTCGACCTGTGTCAGCGCAGAAGTGTGCCCGCTCCAAGAAGATCCTCGAAGGTGCCCCAATCCCACTAGCCGGAACCCCGATGAAAACGCGAATTTTAAGGGGTCAGCCGTCAAGGCCCCCGCAAAAAATCAAGCGAAATGCCAGCTCCAGCTAACTCCTTATTCCGGAATATTTTACAAATAACCCCTTTAAAGTCAAAGATTTGGAAGGAATTTACCGCTAACATCATGATTCTAAAGGGCAGAGGTATCAAAAAAAATCAGACGCCAGTATAGTAACTAATGAGTAAATACACGCCAACTCCAGGCCAACCCATTCTCCACCACCAGAAAAAAACACTGAAGGGACGCGAAAATCGCCCACTCTTCTGGCACACTATGACTAATCCCCCAGAAGTAACGCAGCCCAAAATAAATGTCCGCAGTCATCACGACACCCGAGGTCGAACCCATCACCGAGCAGCAGTGGCCCGATCCGCCGCGCCTGCTGGTCGAATGGTCGTCTCCATGGGATGAATTCAAATCCGCCCTGCGTCCCGCTCTCGCGCGCTCTCCGAAAGCCCTCGCCGGAGAAGCGCCCATCGGCATCTTTCCCTATCGCGGCATTATCATCTGCTGGCTGCTCGAGTGCCTGCTGCTGGTCGCCATCATCGTGCTCCCCGAGCGCTTCGTCAGCCTCGAAATCCCGCCTCCACCAACGCGCCCGCAATGGGATGTCATCTATTATTCCGGCGACGAGCTGCCGCAGACGCAAGATCGCGGCGGCGCGCAGTCTGGCAAATCTGGACGCGCCGGAGGTCAGCAAGCGCACCACCGCACGCAAGCCATCCGGGTAGCGCGCGGCGACCGGCCGAGCGAAAAAATTGTCGACGCTCCGCATGTCAATCTGCCGCATTCTGATTCCGCCGTCGCCAATCTGCTCGCCTATAAGCCGACGCCCGGACCACCGCCGTCCGAAGGCCTGCGCTCCTCGCTCATCGCGCCCGCTCTGCCGACAGTGACTCCGGTGGCGCCAACGCCGGAATTAAATTCGGACCTGAAAAGTCGCAACGCCAACAGCCTCACGCCCAGCATCATTCCGCCTGCACCTGATGTATCTCAAACCAACACGCGCACGTCGCCAACATTGAATGCCGCCACGCTACAACCGACAATCGTTCCGCTCGCGCCCACCGTCGCTCGCGACAAGATGCGCACCGCCGATCCGCTAGCGCAGACCGTAGTCGCGCCCGCTCCACGCGACACGCCGCGCGACCTAGCCAGTTCCCGCACTCCCCTAACCCAAACTGTCGAAGTAGTTCCGCCCCCGGTTTCCGCGCCTCAGCGTGACGTCTCCTCCACGCACAAACTCACTTTGCCCGCGCCCGTAGTTGTAGCGCCGCCGCCGTCACAAGTCAGCCGCGATCTCAATAGCTGGGGAGCAACCGCCGCCGGCGATCTCCGCGCCAAACCCGTCCCTCCACCACCATCCGCGAGCGGAGGAGGTTCATTATCAAGATCAAGCGCGGCCACGCTGACGCCGCAAGTCATCCCGCCTCCAGCCAGCATAGAAGGAAGCGCATCAAACGCCGGAGGCTCCGGAAAGTCCGCCAGTCGATCCGCAGGATCGCTACTAGGCTCCGCCACCGTCGTACCGCCTCCACCAAGTCTAGGCGGAGGCAAATCCCTTTCCGGCAGCGGACGAGGCAGCAAAGGAAATGGCGCAGGAGCGCAGCTCGACCTGGGTTCACCATTAGCTCCGCCCGCAAACGCCGGAGGAAACACCGCCGGCAACGGCGTAGTAATCTCCAGCCAGCCCGGAACAAAAGTAGGCCTGCCGAATTCATCCGAGCCCGGCGCCATCGCCATGTCGCCCACTGGCAGCGCAAAGAGTGGCCTAGGCGGCAGCGGTGGAGGACCAGGCATCGGCAAAGGCAACGGCCCCGGCAGCGGCCTGCAAGCCGAAGGATCAGGCGCAGGCAGAGAAGGCGCAGGACGCGGCTCCGATCCCAACGCCCGCGGAGGCATCTCGCCCTACCCCGGCCAAGGTGGCGCAGGAACCGGCACCACCGGCACGCCCGCCATGCCCGGTGTCTCCGTCCAGGGAGGCACCACCACCATCACCCTGCCCAGCTTCGGCCCGCCAGGAGGCGACGCCAGGCCGATCGGCCCAGGGCGTTCTTCAACCAACGCTCCAGGCGGCCCGAGCTACACGGTAAAGGCTACTTCAAATTCCGGCGGCGTCTTCAATCGCTATGGCCAACTGAAGGGCGACAACTATTCCTCCTACCTCGATACATCGCTAGGAGTCGCGGTGATGCAGTACGCCGATACCTCATCCGCCGCGCACCCTTACTCTGGAGACCTGATCGAACCTAAGCCCATTCGCATTGACCTGCCCGAGGGACTGCGTTCGACTTACGTCGTGTTCGCCTGCATTCTCGACCGCTCCGGAAATCTGAAAGACATAAAGGTGCTCGAGCCCGGCGCCGCCGAAACCACATCAAAGATTCTGGCAGCCCTGCACAGCTGGAAATTTCGTCCCGCCTACCGGGGCAACGAACCGGTAGAAGTAAATGCCTTCCTGGGCTTCGGAATCGACACCCGCTAAAACCGATGTACATTACTTTATTAGTACATAATGGTACGCACATTTATTGGGAACACTTTGTCATGTTGCAGAAAAAGACTAATAACCTCTAACCTTATCGACGACCGCCAGCAGCGGAACCCCCTCCAAGTGGCGCCGTAGATTTTCCGAAAAGAGAGCGTAGTGCCGCTGCCACAACTTATCGGTCAAAGCAGCCGTATGCGGAGTAATCAAGAGGTTAGGGACGTCCCACAGCGGCGAGTCGGCGGGTAGCGGCTCTTTAGAAAACACGTCGAGCGCCGCCCCGCCAATTTTCTTTTCCCGCAATGCAGCGGTCAGGGCGGCTTCATCGACGAGCGGGCCGCGTCCGACGTTGATCAGGCAGGCACCCGGCTTCATAAGTGCCAATCGTTGGGCATTGGCGATCGCCTTGGTGCTGTCGGTGACCGGCGCGGCCAGCACGATGTAGTCGGCTTGCCGAAAGATTTCGTCGATTTGGCTGGGGCTGTAGATCGCGTCAGCGCCCTCACTTCCCTTCTCTGGGTGCTCGCGCACCGCAATCACCTTCAGGCCGAGAGCCTTTACGCTCGTCGTAACCGCGCGACCTATGCTGCCTAGCCCGATGAGCCCGAGGGTTGCGCCCGCGACTTCACGCACGCGCGGCACTTCATCCCACAAGATCTGCTGCCCCCAAATGTGCTTCTCCTGTAGGTGGACCGAACCTGGAATTTTCTTGGCCAGGGCAAATATCAACGCGATAACGTGTTCTCCTACCACCGGCCCATGCACCTCACGCGCGTTGGTGAGAACGATGTCGCTGTTAATCAGTTCCGGAAACATCAACTGATGAACCGCAGCCGCCGGCGAGTGAATCCAGTGCAGTTTCTTTGCGGCGGCAATCTGCTCGGGGCGGATCGACCATGCGATGGCGATCTCGGCGTCGACGATCTCTTCGTCCACGCGCTTGTAGTCTGGAAGGTTGACTACGGTGACCTTCGGAAACTCCTGCTCCAGTTTCTTTAGGAACCAATCGGGAGCGTTCCATTGATCGAACGGATGATTTACGAAAATAAGAAGCTTATGCGCCGGGCCATTAGTGATCGGGCCATTGGACGATCGGGTCATCGGGTGATTAATAATCTCTCTCGGCGTTCTCAGCGTCTCGGCGGTTAAGATTTTAGCGGCGTCCGCAAATCCGTCCCCGTCATTTCCTTCGGCTCGTTGATGCCCAGCATGCCCAGGATTGTCGGAGAGATATCGCGTAGCGAGCCGTTGGGCTTTAGCGAATATTGTTTTGCATCTTCGGCCATCACTATGAACGGGACCGGATTGGTTGTATGCGCGGTGTGCGGGCCGCCGGTTACGGGGTCGATCATCATTTCGGCGTTGCCGTGATCGGCGGTGATGAGCATGGCTCCGCCTTTAGCGCGTACTGCTTTCTCGATCTCTCCCAGGCAGGCATCAACTGTTTCTACTGCTTTGACTGTGGGCTCAATTTTTCCTGAGTGGCCTACCATGTCGGCGTTGGCGAAGTTTACGATGATCACGTCAAAGGTGCCTTCGTTCGTGGCTTTCACTACGGCCTCGGCGATTCCGGCGGCGCTCATCTCGGGCTTCAAATCGTAGGTTGCAACCTTGGGCGATTGGATCATCACGCGATCTTCTCCGGGAAACGGCTGCTCGACTCCTCCGTTGAAGAAATAGGTGACGTGCGCATATTTTTCTGTTTCTGCAACCCGGAGGTTGCGCATGTTGAGGCCGCCCATGACGTTCGCCAGGATGTTGGTCATCGTCTCCGGCGGGATCACGATCGGCAAGTTGAAGTTTTTGTCGTAGCGCGTCATGCAAACGTATTTCAAGTTCTTGGGCACGCGATCACGCGAGATGGTTGCGTCCAGTTCGGCTTCGCCTGGCAGATCGCTGCCGCCTTTTTCGTTGAGACCACTGTTGCGGCAGAGAGCGCGTGTGATTTCGCGGACGCGGTCGGCACGAAAGTTGAAGCAGATGCAGGAATCGTCGCCGTTGATTTTCGCTATCTCTTCGCCTCGCGCATCCGTGCAGACAAACGGCACCACGAACTCATCGGTCACGTCTTTGTTGTAGGACTCTTTCATGCCCTGCACCGGATCGGCATAGGCGCCGCCCTCGGCTTTGCCGTCGACCATGGCGCTGTAGGCTTTGGCGATGCGCTCCCATCGGCGGTCGCGATCCATGGCATAGTAGCGGCCGCTGACGGTTGCTATTTTGCCGGAGTTGTACTCGCGCATCTTCTGCTGCAGTTGTTCGAGATAGCCGGCGCCATTGGTGGGGAGAGTATCGCGGCCATCCATGAAGGCGTGGACGAAGACGCGATCGACTCCTTGCTGTTTGGCCATTTTCAGCAGGGCGTACAGATGCTCCTGCCGCGAGTGCACGCCGCCGTCTGACACCAAGCCGAACAAGTGCAGTTTGCGGCCGGTGGTGCGCGCGTTCTTCATCGCTTCGACGAGCACGGGATGCTTAAAGAATTCTCCGTTCTGAATCATCAGGTCGATGCGCGTGATATCCATGTGAACGATGCGGCCGGCGCCGATATTGAGATGGCCGACTTCGCTATTGCCCATCTGGCCTTCGGGCAGTCCGACGAACGGACCGCTGGTGTGGATGAGCGTGTTGGGATATTCGCGCAGCAATCGATCGTAGACAGGCTTGCGCGCCAGCGCGATAGCGTTGGCTTTGGTTTCGGCGCGATATCCCCAGCCGTCGAGAATGATTAGGACGAGAGGTTTGGGACGGGACATAAGTCGGCTCTTAGCTCCTGGCTGTTAGCTCTTGGCTCTTTGGCGGATACACTGAGTCGGTTCGGCGGATCGCACATCTTATACTATTGCAGAAACCATCCTTGAGGACACATATGGCCATCAATGAACTACTGCTGACGGAATTCGACGAAGAGATCAAGAAGACGCGCACGATGCTGGAGCGCGTTCCGACTGGTAACCCGGATTTTGCGCCGCACGCCAAATCAACGCCGCTGAAGAAACTTGCTCCGCACGTGGCGCAGTTGGCGGGGTTTGGAACGATTATTCTTACGACTCCTGAACTTGATTTTGGCAAAACGAAGATGCCGTCGGTGCCGTTTGAATCCCCGGCGCAACTGGTCAAGACTTTTGATGAAGGCGCGGCGCAGGCTCGCACCGCGCTCAAGAACACGAAGGATGACGCGTGGACCGAGCCCTGGAAGCTGAGCTTCGGAGATAAGCCGATCTTCAGCGGGACGCGCTTTCTCGCCTACCGGCAAATGTTTCTCAATCACCTGGTGCATCATCGCGCGCAGCTTGGAGTGTATCTGCGACTGAATGAAACGCCGGTGCCTGCGACTTATGGGCCTTCGGCGGATGATCGGATGGGGTTCTAGGGGAGAGTCGTCAGTTCTCAGTTGTCAGTTTTAGTAAACGCCACACCGTTCACCAGATGATCTCGACTGGATAGCGCGCGAACCAGGGATCGGCGGTGATGATGGGCCAGCCTTCTTCGATGCTTTGCGCGATAAGCAGGCGGTCGAAGGGATCGCGATGATGCAGGGGTAGCGACTCTATCCGCAAGACGTGGCTTAAGCTCACGGGTAATACGCGGACGCCATTTGCTTCGAGTTTTCTCGTCAGGTAGGCACCGGTTGGCTGCGGTAGCAGGAGTTTTCCGATCGCGACTTTCGCGAGGACTTCCCAGACACTTACTACGCTCCACCACGTCTCAGCCGAAGCCAGCAGGCGGCTCACTTTCGGCGAGAGCCGCTTCTCATCTCCAATCGCCCAGAGAAAGGCGTGAGTATCCAGGAGGACTTTCATTTACCAGAAAAGATCTTCAATTTCTTTAGGAAGAGGATCGTTGAAGTCGTCCGGCACGACGAATTCGCCTTTGGCGGATCCCAACTTGATTCGTCGAGCTGCCGGCTTGATTGCGACCAGTTTGGCGACGGGGGTTCCGGCCTTGGCGATGATGACCTCTTCGCCCATGGCGACGCGCTCGAGCAGGCGGGAGAGGTGGGTTTTGGCCTCGTGGATATTGACTTCCATAAGGGCATTATAGCTTAGTCATGGACTTAGTCAAGTTGCGGGACAACATGTGTAGTGGCTCGACCCCAATCCATCATTCTTTCGCCCACTCCAGCCGGTGAAAGAGCAAGGCGCAGCTCAGTTTGTTGAACTCTGGGTTTCTGGGATTGCAGAAAACCACTTTTAATTGATCATTATTACGCCCGCCGAAATCAATCACTGATCCTCCGTGGAAACCGCCCTGGGGATCGGTAAACTCATAACCGATCCACAACGTTCCAAGACTGCCGCTACGGTGAAGCGAAAGGTTCGCTAGTGTAATTGCGCCTGACCGCATCAGGGCGCATTCCTTCAGCCACGCCACCGCTGGAATCATCAAGACAGCCATCAGATAACAGAGGCCGTAGAACTCGAAATAGTGGGGACGATCGATCGACGGCCTGAGGAAAGACTCAGTGGCAACGACGCATGCCAAAACTGTCCCGCCCCCGATGACTGCGAGTGCCACAACCATGTAAAGGTGGCGGCACATCACTATGAATTCAAGTTTGGGAGGGAGATGTTGAACCGAAAACGAGCGCCCTTCGATGTTCACCAAACTATCCGGTTCATTCGCTGACGGCTCGGATTCCGCGCTGCGTGTAGAAATCAAGAACGACCGAGTTCTGTGCCCCTGCCACGCAAAACCAAGAGCAATAAGAAGGCAAAGAAGAGTAGCCAGAAACAACAATGCAACCTGCACGTAAACAACCCCGCCAAAAACCAGCACCAAACCCACGAATCCGACTAACGCAATTCCTGCAGGTCGCATAGGTCTTCACCGATTATAGTTGAGCGCTTTCACTCCCAAGAATCGCGCCGCGCCGCCTAACTCTTCTTCGATGCGCAGTAACTGGTTGTATTTTGCGATTCGGTCGGTGCGGGAGGCGGAGCCGGTTTTGATTTGTCCTGCTCCGGTGGCTACGGCGAGGTCGGCGATGAAGGTGTCTTCGGTTTCTCCGGAGCGGTGCGAGATCACGGACGTGTAGCCATTGCGGCGGGCTAGGTCGATGGCGTCCAGCGTTTCGCTTACGGTGCCGATCTGGTTGAGCTTGATCAGGATTGAATTGGCGATTCCCTTCTCGATGCCTTCGGCGAAGATTTGAATGTTTGTGACGAAGATGTCATCGCCTACGAGTTGAATCTTGTCGCCGAGTTCTTTGGTTAGGAGAGCCCAGCCGTCCCAATCGTTTTCAGAGAGGCCGTCTTCGAGCGAGACGATGGGATAGTCATTCACCCATTTCGCATAGTAACGAACCATGTCTTCGGAGCTCTTGGCTGACTTGTCGGATTTCTTGAAGATGTATTTTCCATCTTCATAAAATTCGCTGGCGGCGGGATCGAGAGCGATGGAGATTTCTTCGCCGGGCTTGTAGCCGGCTTGCTGAATGGCTTCGAGGACAACTTCGATGGCTTCGACGTTTGATTTTACGGATGGGGCGAAACCGCCTTCGTCGCCGACCGATGTGTTGTAGCCGCGCTTTTTGAGGACGCCTTTTAGCGTGTGAAAAACTTCTACGCCCCAGCGCAGCGCTTCGGAGAATGAGGGCGCGCCAATGGGCATGACCATGAATTCCTGGAAGTCTACGTTGTTGTCGGCGTGGGCTCCGCCGTTGAGGATGTTCATCATGGGGACGGGGAGGACGTTGGCGGCGGCGCCGCCGAGGTAACGGTAGAGGGGTAGATCGCAGGCATTGGCAGCGGCGCGGGCGGCGGCCATGGAGACGGCGAGGATGGCGTTCGCGCCTAGACGGCTTTTGTTGGGCGTACCGTCGAGTTCGATGAGGCGTGCGTCGAGGGTGCGTTGGTCGGCGGCGTCGGATCCGCTGAGAGCTTCGGCGATTTCGCCATTGACATTGCCTACGGCTTGCAGAACGCTCTTGCCTAAATATTGAGTTTTGTCGCCGTCGCGGAGTTCGACGGCTTCGTGTTCGCCGGTGGAGGCGCCGCTGGGGACGATGGCGCTGGCGTTGGCGCCTCCGTCGAGAAAAACCTGGGCTTCTACGGTGGGGTTGCCGCGGGAGTCGAGGACCTGGCGTCCGCGGATGTCGGCGATGCTGGTGATGGGCATGAGGGCGTCCTTTGCTGGTGATGATTTGGGAAGTCGATCGTAATCGTTTCGCCGCGCTTCTTATCGTTTCGCCGCGCTGGTTACGGTTAAAGCGAAATTATATCGGACGCGGAAGAAGTAGAGGTCAGCCGAGATTCAGCTTCTCCATCAATTGGCGATAACGTGGGTCGTTGCGGAAGGGATCGAAATAGGGTTCTGCGTCCATGCGGGTAAGGTAAGGATCGCGCTCGGCGAAGGCGGCGTTGAGATTGTCGAACATTGCGTCCGGTTCGTGCAGCGCGGCGTGGTAGAGAGCGAAGCAGGCGGGTGAGACATATTGTTTTGAGCTGCGCTCATGGAATTCGTCCATTAGCTTTTTTGCGTGGGCGGCATTGCCGGAGCGCACGTAGGAGGCTGCCAGAAAACCGGTCGATAAGGCGAAGGAGGGCGAGAGGTGCACGGCTTTCTCCAGGCTGGCAATCGACTGCTGCAACGCGCCTTTTTGCGCCTGCGCTAAACCTATGGCGAGGTGGGCTAGCCAGTAGTCGGGAAAAATCTCGACAGCGCGCGCGGCCTGTTCGATCGAGTCATCGAATCGGCGCTGGCAATAGAGAACGGAGGCGAGGCCGAAGTGAGCCATCATGGAGAGGGGATCGGTTTCGAGCGCGAGCCGGTATTGCGCGACCGCCTCTTCGAAGCGGCGCTGCGGAGTCAGAAAATAAAGTCCGTAGCGGAGTCGAACCAGCGGCGGGACGGCGTCGACGGCGAGAGCGGCCTGGAAATGTTTTTCGGCGGACTTCCAATCGTATTCGACGGCGCCGACGACCAGGGCGAGCACGCTGTGCGCTTCGCTTAATGTGGGATCGAGGGCGAGGGCTTGCTGCGCGGCGGACTTCGCCAGCGGCGCCATTTCAATCATGCGCTTGATGCTGAGCGCGCCGAGGCCGTAATAGAAGACGGCTAATCCAGCGTAGGCGGGAGCGTAGCCTGGATCGTGAGTGAGGGCTTGCTCGAACGAGTCTTTGGCCTTGGCGAGACTCTCGGGGTTGTAACGCTGATACCAGTAGAGTCCCTTCAGATAATTCTGGAAGGCCTCGACGTTCCTGGCGCGGGGTTGCGGGCCGGCGAACCTAACTTTTAATGCGGTGGTGATTGACTGCGCAATTTCATCCTGGATAGCAAAAATATCGGTCATCTCGCGGTCGTAGCGTTCGGACCAGAGATGGGATTCATCGGCGATTCTGATGAGCTGGGCTGAGACGCGAATGCGATTGCCGGCACGGCGCACGCTGCCTTCGAGAATGGTGCCGACTTTGAGCCTTTCGCCAATGCTGCGCAGGTCGCGCTCCTGGCCGCGAAAGGTGAAGGCGGAGGTGCGCGCGATCACTCTTAACTCAGGAACCTTGGTGAGGGCGTTGAGGATTTCTTCGGCGAGGCCATCGCTGAAGTATTCATTTTCTTTGTCGCCGCTCAGGTTGGCGAAGGGGAGAACGGCAATGGACGCGGCTTCTTCTTTGCCGGCGGTTGTGTTGGTGGCGTGCGAGGCATCGCGTGCCGCCGCCGCGCCTGATGAAGACGCTGGGGATGATAGCGCTTCGACGAGAGCCTGCTTCACCTCAATCATGGACTGAAAGCGATGGGCCGGATCTTTGCGGAGACAGCGTTCGACCTGGCGCGCCAGCAAGGGAGGGATCGTGGTTTTGATATCTCGCAGGGATCGGGGTTCGTCGTTGAGAATTGCGGCGAGGGTGGAGATCCACGAACGGCCTTGAAAGGCGCGCTCGCCGGAGAGCATCTCGTAGAGAACCAAGCCGAAGGAAAAAATGTCGGAGCGCGCGTCGATTTCTCGTCCCTCGGCCTGCTCGGGCGACATATAGGCGGCAGTGCCCATGATGGTTCCGGGCATGGTGCGCAGGGACGCGGTCTCGGCCTCGTCTGGCGGCGCTGCGGGAGCGCTAAGTTTCGCTAAGCCGAAGTCGAGCAGTTTAACCCGGCCTTCTTCGCTGATGATGACGTTGGCCGGCTTGAGATCGCGGTGCACGATGCCGGCCGAATGCGCGGCAATGAGAGCATCCGCGATCTCGGCGGCATACTTCATAGCATCATCGAGGGGTATGCCGGCGCCAGCTATCGCCTGCTCGAGCGTAACGCCGGCGATGTACTCCATGGTGATGAAGCAAAGGCCTTTCTGCTCGGAGATGTCGTAGATGGTGACGATGTTGGGATGATTGAGGCGGGAAGCGGCCTGTGCTTCAACCAGGAAACGGCGTTTGCGTTCGGCCACGGCGAGTTTCTGGATGGGCAAGGTCTTCAGGGCGACGATGCGATTCAGCCTGGTGTCGCGGGCCTTGTAGACCTCGCCCATGCCTCCAGTTCCGAGAAGAGCGATGATCTGGTAGGCGCCGATTCGATCTCCAGCGGCAAAGGCCATAAGGGTCAACCGATTTTAGCGCGGCGGCGCGAAAACCGGCGGGACGGATAGTAGTGGGTCAGTTTTAAAAAATGCATTCCCTCAGCGGGCTAAAGAGTTTGCTGAAAAACTCACGCGACGCGCGGCAGTTGCCCTCAGCGGCTGAAGCCGTCATTGAAACAGGCCCTTTATCGCAGCGGTGAACCGCTGCGCCACCCAAAGGCAAGTGCAAAGGCGGTGAACCGCTGCGCCACCCAAAAGCAAGAACAAAGGCGTTTTTTTTAGAGAAGCGAGGCATCCCGTACCCCATCCGTTATTGTTCCTGATTTCTCGCTCGCTTAAAGTCGACTCAACGTGAAGAACCGTACAGACACTTTGGAGGTTGGGTCGCTGGCTCCGTACTTTTCGCTGGGAGCGGCTAATCGGGAGGGGACGTTCACTCTCGATGGGTTGCTGGCGCAGGGCAAGTTGGTTCTCGAGTTTGTGCGCGGGACCTGGTGACCAAACTGCGTAAAACGCATGACTCAGTTTGAGTCGCGGATTTCGGAGACTAGGGCAGCCGGAGCGGAGCTGGCGTTTATCGCGGCGGAGAAGCGCGATGGCGTTTGGAAGCCGGGACGATTCTTTGAGAAGCACCCGATCGCCAGCGTTTTTTTGCTCGATGAGGATCGCATCGTGACTCGCGAGTACGGACTGCATCACGCGCTCGGGACCGACGCAATCAATATTGCGCATCCAGCGACGCTGGTGATCGATCGAGAGCGCTGGGTGCGGTACATCTATCGTGGCGACAATCAGCTTGATCGGGCGCCGCTCGATGAGGTGGTGCAGGCTTTGTCGGGTGACAGGTGACAGGTCAGGTGACGGGAAAAACAAAGGCGGTTAGTTCCTTGTGCTCGATGGGAGAAAGCGGGAACCACAGAGGACACCCTTCGACTGTCGCTCAGGGCAGGCTCCGGTTTCACAGAGGAAATCTTTAGCGAACAATCGAATCTTGGAGGTAAGAGGCGATATGAAAAAGATACTTTCACTTTCATCGATCATTTTGATTGCCAGCTTCGCTTGCGCGCAAACGGCTTTGCTTAGCGGGACTGCTGTCAAGATGAAGCTGGAGACTACGCTGGCAACCTTCAGTTCGAAGGCGGGAGATCCGTTTTCAGCTAGGGTCACTAAAGCGGTGGTTATGGATGGTAAGACGGTGATTCCGATTGGGACGACGATCGAGGGGCGGGTCACGAAGACGAGCGAACCGCGGCGGATTGCGGGCAAGCCGACGATTGCGATTTTTCCGGAAGATCTGGTGCTGCCGAATGGAGATCGGTTCATGCTGAACGCGTCGTTGGTGGATACGAACCGGCGGCACGGGACGGATGTGGATACGGAGGGGCGATTCAAAGGCGACGGGCTCGATGCGAAGGATCTCACTGAAATCGGCATGGGGGCTGGCGGTGGAATGATCGTCGGCGGATTGGCGGATGGAGGCAAAGGCTTGCTCATTGGCGGAGCGGTGGGCGCGACGGTGACGGTTGCACATTGGCTGGGGAAGCATCGTTCGGCAATGCTACCGGCGGGGACTGAGTTGGTGATGGAATTGAATCGTCCTATGATGATGAGCGTGGCCGTCGCGAGCAGCGGACAATGCAATGTTGGGTTCGGTGCTATCGCGTCAACGATATCGCGTCAAAAGGTGACTCGGTGGTAAGCGATATAGATTCGAAGAATTATCGCAATGTTTCCTAATGCCAGGAACGTTCCGACGTAGAGCAGGCCGCGCACGACGCCGTGCTTACCGGTGGGCAGGATCAGTAAGGCAGCGGGAAGAATAGTAAGAACTTGCCACATTCCCATGGAGAGTATGCCGGCGACGACGAATCCAGGAATTGCTATTCCGGCCCATCCGGCAGCCTCGCCGGTGGGTGGGTGAAGCTGATAATACCTGTATATGAGCAGTGGCGGAACGGCCTGGAGCAGAATCCCGAGAACAACTCCTCAGGTTACCTGCTGTGGCGAAGATGTCGATTTCATGGCGCCTCCTGAGAGCGGCTGTTGCGAGCGTCGCGATTAGCGGAGGGCCAGCCGTGGGTCGCCAGTCCGCTCGATACGGAAAACCATGCGGACGGGGTGCGCAAAATGCCTTTGCTGCTAAGCTCCACGCCCTCGAGGCCGGGTGGTAGATCACTGACGACCCACTTCTTCCGTCCACCTGGGGTAACTGCGAATAACTCATGGTGGCGGGAGAAGGCGTATAGAGTGCCATCCTCAGCAATGACAGGATCGACCTGGAAATCTTCGCCTTCGGTGTAGCTCGTCTCTGGTTTGAAGACCCAATTCGTCTTGCCGTTACGATCCAGCGCGTAAAGAAACCGCGAGGCAAAATAGATAGTTCCATCCGCGGCGACGGCGACGCCACCACTGCCGAATTTGTCTTCGGAATTAAAACTCCAGAGCTGGTGCCCTTGCGGATCGAAGGCGATCAGGTTTCCTGAGGGCACGTTGACCAGTACTCTGCCATCGGCGTCAACGAGAACATTCTTGGGCCTTCTTGGAACGCGAACGCGCCAGCGTTCCTGACCTTGCGGTGTGATGGCGAGGAGTGCTGGACATAGACGGCGACAGGCCGGCAGAGTACTCTGCTGCACGCCGGAGAAGACGTAAATGGCGCCGTCGGGCCCGATCGCGGGGGGTATCCAGCCGCCGAACTGCTCTCCGTCATTTTGTACGCGCCAACGCACCGTGCCATCAGAATTGTAGGCGGTTAGTGTGCTGCTGGATCGCAGCGTGGCCATCAGATAGGCGGTGCCATCGCGAGCCACTGCCAGTGGGTTTTCAATCTCGTCGATTGGAACCGCCCATTTCAACTCACCGGTTCGAGTGTAAACGCGAATAGCGTTCTGGCCATCGCTCTTGCCCTCGAGGTACAAGATTCCGTCTTCACCCACTGTGGTGTGAAGAACTTTGAAGTCGGATAGGAAAACGCCACAGTTACTGGGATCGGTGCCGACGGCAAAATCTCCGCCGTCGTAGTAATAATCCTTGGCAACAAGAGGCTCCGCACAAACGGGAATTTGTTGACTTGGCTGCGGCTGCCCGGGATGGAGTTCGGGAGCCGATTCCAGTGCTGCCTCGGAATTAACGGGCATCATGTGCCGCCACTTCTTGTCGACAGCAGAGATGGCAAAGGGCGAACTAATCGCCGCCGCCGTCGATAGTAAGTAGACGATGAAGAGGGTGCCGAGGCGCATTCACTCTAAGGGTAAGCTGAGTGCGCCCGCTCGAACTAGAACTGCAACATGATTAGAGGTAACGCTGGTAATCGAAACAGCGGCAAATCGAAACAGCCAGTTCTTAGCTGCCTGCGGCCAGCAGATCCTCTTCTGCTAAGAGTTCGAGCTCCATCCAGCCCTCGACGGGGAGGGCGTCGACGGGGAGCTGATTTTGCCACAGACTGAAGCGGAGGCGCAGGCGCACAGCCAGCAAATCGGAGGTTTGCGTTCCGCGAATTTTTTCGATGTCCAGCGGAGCGGCCAGGAGCCGGGTGAGGGGAACGCGAAATTCGAAATTCTTTGAAAGAGCGACGCGCGGAATGTCTTCCGAATCGGTTGACTCAGCGGCGAATTTGTTTTTTTCAGGTGTGATCTTCCACGACTCTATTCTGCCGGCCTTCATGGAGGCATCGAGGCGCAACTCGCGGCGGGGCTTGGCAGCGTGGTTGCACCAGGATTCCAGATTGACCACTACTTCAAAGGGCTCCTGCGGAACTTTGCCGGTGAAATCGAGGCGGCCGTAGACAAACTTCTCGTCGATGCCGGCGAAGATTGCATCCATTAGAAAGCGCTTGCCGTGCATGGCGCTGGAGCGCTGATCGGCCTTATAGCTGGCTGCACCCATCCATTCGAAATAGCGGACCATGTCGCCGGTAATTTTTGGATGGATGTAGGCGCTCTGCGCGGTGAAGGATGGGCGCACCGCTTCTCCGCTGATCGGCTGCAAGAGATAATCTGGCGGGGTCGCGCCTAATGCCTGGTAAACATTGGAGAGATGTTTGCGATAGAGTTCGTCGAAGTCGCGATCGTTGGCGGAATGGTGCTCGGGCCCGTACCACCAGTTCCAGTCGCTGCCTTCGGCGATGAGGATTTCTTCATAGGCCAGCTTGCGTTGCTTCTCGGTGGCGTCGGGCGCAGCCTGCGCGTAGAAGTTGCGCGCGTGATAGAGATAATCCCACGACTTGTTGTCTTCGGGCGCACCGATCCAAACGTTGAAGTTGGCGTTGATCCAGGAGCCGGGCACGAGCGTCTTCAAGGTGCTGGTATTGCGGTGGCGGGCGATGGCTTCGGTCACGGTAACTGCCTCCATGCCAGGATCGTTCTGTAACGCGTCGTAAAATCGGCGGAGGAATTCGCGGCCGGAATGCGGATAGTATTCCCAGGCATTTTCGCCATCGAGAATGATGGGGACCATGGCGTCCTGGCCGGTCGACAGAATGGGCTGCGCCGACTGTTTGATTTTATGAATGAGATTGTTGGCGGCATCCTGCGGCGGCATGCCGGAATATACGAAGCCGATGAGGTCGGAGAGAGTGTGGTCGCGGAAGATCATATTCATCCGCGTGTCTCCGTTTTCGTAGCGATAGATGGTATAGAGCTTGTGGGCGAGATCTGAATTGAGGTGACCGTAGCCGTCGCGAGAAAAATCTATTCCTAGAGTGCGGCCGAGGACGCCTTCATCGGTCGCCATCCATTTGACTCCCAGTTCGCAGGCGATCGATAGAGTCTCTTCGGAGACGCTGCCTTCGGATGGCCACACGCCTTTAGGGCGCACGCCAAAAACCTTTTTGTGGAGATCGAGCCCACGCAGCAATTGTTCGCGCGCGTCATCGGGATGGCGAAAGCGGTTTTGCGGCAAGGGCAGGCCGGGCGAAGAAACCGCACCCGCCTGCGTGTCGCAGAGCAAGGGGGAAATAGGATGGTAAAAGGGCGAAGTCGAAATCTCGATCAGGCCTTCCTTGGCCGCTTTGGCATGAACGGGCAAAACCTGGGCGAGCAGTTCGCGCTCACGCGTTATGACAAACTTCTGGTCTTCGAGCGTGTAATTGCGGCCCTTGCGGATGAGTTCGGCGATGTCTTTTTCTTCCAGAAAGTATTCGTCGAACCATCCAATCTGCGAGAGGACTTGTAAGTCGGTGAGATCTTGATCCTGAAAATACTTTTCGGCGCGCTCGGGCAGAGCGTCGGACCCGTGAAATTTTTCCCAGAGTTCGCGATAGCGGGGATAGCGGCCGATCACGTTCACGGGATTCGCCTGAAATAAATATTGGAGGGCGAAGCGGCGCTCCTGCTGCGTGAGATCTTTGGCGGGCTTGGTCGCGACCTGAAGGAACGGGTCCTGCGCGTCGCCCGAAACATAATCCTGAATCTGCGTGATGAGCGAGGGGACGAGATTGAAAGTCTGGTGGACCTGGGGGAACTCATCGAGCAGTTTCACCATGCCGTAGTAATCTTTGAGGGCGTGGAGGCGCGTCCAGGGCAGGCGATATTGCCCGGTCACCAGATCCTTGTAGAAGGGCTGGTGCTGGTGCCAGAGGACGACGACTCGGAGTTGGGGCATGAGCGTTTAGTTCCTAATAACTACATCGGCAAAGTTTTCAGTTTAATGCATTCGAGTATTTTTGCAGGGCGGGCGGTCATACTTTGGTGGGCACGTAGCTTCACAAGGCAACCTGCGAGAGCTTGAACCACAAAGGACGCTAAGTGGCACGAAGGCCGGCGACTATTTAATTCCCTATGACACTGAAGGTCGTGTACTTTGACGTTGGCAATACGCTGCTTTTTCCTAATCGAGAGCGGATTCACGCACCTCTCGCTGAACGCGGCATCGTTGTGGACGATGAACACCTCCGCGGTTTGGAGTGCCGCACCAAGAATAAATTTGATGCGATGCTGACCAGCAATGGCAGCACGGATCAAAGTTTCTGGTGGATGTTCTATTCGCAGTTGCTCGCTGAAATTGGCCTTGATGATGATGGGCTGCGCGACCAGTTGGTTGGGGCAATTCGTAATTCCGGCAACTGGGACAGGATTCCGGCGGGGACGGCGGAGCGGTTGCGGCAGATTGGCGAGCTGCATCCGATCGCGGTGATTTCGAACGCGGATGGCGGGATCGAAGACGTCCTGCGGCGCTGCGGGATTGCCGATTGCTTTCGTACGATCACTGACTCCGGACTTGTGGGCTATGAGAAACCGCACTCGGAGATTTTTCGGCAAGCGCTGAAGAGGATGGACGCCCGCGCCGAAGAGAGCCTTTATGTCGGCGATGTTTATTCGGTGGATTATCTTGGCGCTACTGGCGCGGGGATGCGGGCAGTGTTGATGGATGTGGCGGGAGCTTATCGCGACAAGGGAGTGGCGCGGGTGGAGTCGCTGGAAGAATTACTTAGAGCGCTGCAGGGATGAGCAAAGCGGTTTATTGCACTTCGATCACTTGATGATCGTGGCAATCGGGGCGAATCAGTTGATAGAGATTCGCGAGTAGATCTGGGCCGCAGCGCGCTAGGAAACTCACGCCGGCGACTTCGCGCTCCTGCAGGGATTTGTGGGGGAACAGAGCATTGGTTAGGACCTCCGCGTGGCGGGTGATGACCTCGTTGCGCAACTCTTCGGCGCGTGCTACCCGGGTGCGGAGGCGATCGATTTGATGCGTCATGCTGCTGCGCGCGCTGTCTGCGGTGTCGACGAGAGTTGAATCGAGCCTCGCGATCGATTCGCGTAATGCAGTCATGGAACGCTCAACGCTCCCGTAGGCTTCTTCAAAACGGACCTGTAACTCTGACGGGAGCGAACGGGCGGCGATGCCTTCGCGTACTTTGTCGGGACCTTGCAACACGTCGCGCAGGCTGAGTTGATAGCGCGTGAGAATGCGCTCGGGCTTGGGCTCGATCAACGTCGCCGAAAAACGTGGGAGGACTGGCGTCACGCGGCCTAGCAATTTTTCGTAGACGACGCCGACTTGCGCAAAGTAGGCGACCTCGGCGGCTCCGCCGGTGTAGGCGAGAGTGGGTAGGAGGTAATCCTGCACAACGGGGCGAAGCAGGACACTCGGGTTGAAATTCTCGGAAGATTTTTCGATGCGGTCGACTAGGTCAGCGCGAGAGACGTGTTCTTCGCCTATGGCGAACTCTTCGCCGTTGGCTGAATTATTGCGGCGGCGAATTACGGTGCGGGCGCCGTTTTTTACTTCAAAGAGCGGGGTGGTAGCTGAAGTCACTTTGACTTGCTGGTGATATCCAGCGGCTTCGATGGCCTGGCCTCGCGCCAAGAGTGCATCATCGAGTTCGGAGGAGCGCTCAATTGCCGCGCGGAACAAGGGTTTCGCCAGATCGTGGAAATCTTTGTCGGCGGGATCGAGGAGGATGACGCCCCAATCCGCGAACAGGCGCGCGAAGAGAAGAGCGAAGGCGCTGCCCAGATTTTCGCCGGGACGATATGCTTCGCGGAGCCAAGTCGAGATATCGGAGTCTCCCAACAATGCGGCGGCTCGGTCGACTACGGGTATGATACCCGGACCGAATTTAATTGTGCCTACGGGCGCTTCGGTGACGAGGTTACTTTCGAAGGCGTTGGCATCGACCGCGAATGGTTCGGGAGGGCCTTGCTCGGCCAGCAGCGCTACGTGGCTAACTTCAGCGAGATCGTGGTCTTCGGTCGCGAGCCAGAAGACGGGCACGCAATCCACTCCGGCGGCGGTTGCTTCATCGGCGAGTTTGACGGCTGTGAGGGCTTTGAAGATCGAAAATAGCGGGCCCCCGAAGAGACCGACCTGCTGGCCCGTAACCGCTGCCAGCGCGCCGTTGCGGAGGCGATCGATGTTGGCTAGTGTGTTGGGGGAGGCTCCCCAGGCGCGATTTTGGCGGGTGAGGATGTCGCTGACTTTAGCGCGGCGAGCGGCATCGTAGGTGACGCGCTGCGATTCATCTTTCACCCATTCGGAAAAAATCGGAGAGCGAGGATAAAAATCGCGAACGGCGGGAGCGTAGGAAAGATAATCGAGGAAGAGGCGGGTGGTGTGCGGAATCTGGGTAAAGGGCAAACACTGCGACTTCATTGACAGGACTCCTGACAACACTCCGGGCAGCACCCCCGACATCGGTCGATGGTTCGCTTTGGACACTGGCGCGTGTTTGCGACCCGCATATGTTTGCAATCTGTAAGACGGCGATGCGGGAGAATTGTAACCCGCGGTCGAAATAGCCATTAAGCCCGCCCAAACTCAACTAGATCAGATGACGCGGGAGCGCTTAGGTTGCAGAGAGTGTTTGCAAGCTAATCTGCATGGCGATCGCTCGATTAGCGCTGCTGGAACACCACTGCAACTTTATCCTCATACGCGATTCGCCAACGTTGCGGAAGTTCGCGGAGGAGGTTGGCTAGGGTTGAGTCTGTGGGCAAGAGCAGGGTGCGAACTTGCCAGTCTTTTAGCACATTCTGCCATCCCGGCTCGGCGTGGATTAGGGTTACGTACTGACGAATTCGATCGGAGCCGTAGAGATCGTGGCGGTCGTCGACTACTACTTTTCGCGCTGGATACATTTCGTAGATTAAATAGCCTCCCCAGGCGTCGATGGAGAAGACTGGATCTGCGACCGGGGGCTCTTCTAGGTTCTCTTGTTGTAGGAAATCTACTGCGGCTGCCGGCATTTTCTTGGGATCGAATTCTGCGTGAATCAGGTAGCGGGAGCCTAGCCATCCTCCTTGAAGACAGATTGCGAATGCGGCTATGGTTGCGGCGACGGGCCAGAGGTGGCCGCTAAGGTCGAGTTCCTGTGTGGTCATGCGGTCGGAGAAGGTTACGATTTTTCTGACGCTGTTGCGCAGCCAGTGCCAAGCGGCGGGTTTGTCGGCCAGAGCTGAGAAGTTTGCCGACAGGATCGGCCCGGCGATCAGCACTAGCAGCATCGACGAAACTGGAAGATTGCGGGTTGCGTAGAATCCCGCATAGGCGGCCAAGAGGACGACCAGCAGATGGCTGAGACGCAATTTACTTTGGTTACTTGAAGCACGATTCGCTGAGAGACGATTGCCCACTAACGCGATCATCGTCAGCAGCAGAATGATGGCGAAGGAGCGTTCGGCCCAGCCGTGAAAATCGGGGGAGCGGAACTCGTCGATGCGGTTCATCAGGTAGCGATCGGTGAGATAGCGATAGATGTGGACGTGCAGACGCCAGCCGTAGGGATTGACTAGCGTTGCGGCCGCTGAGGTTATCGAGGCGACGGCCATGGCGCGGGCGCGATGAGCGATGCGTATCGCGGCGAAGGGATATGTCTTTTCTTTGCGTACGCTCTCGACGAATGCAGCGAAGGTGTAAATGGCGAGTAAGGCCATGCCGAAGAGCCATCCGCCGTGCAGATTGACCCAGAGCAACATTGACGCGGGGAAAAACCACGGAATCCAGCGGGGCGGGCTTGCGTGGTCTGGCGAATCCCAACCTTCCCAGCGCTCGAGCACAACGAACCAGAGCAGCGAAAAGAGCCAACTTGCGATGTGCGGGCGCGCGTAGAGATGAATCATGGCGGCGGCTTCGGCGAGCAACATGAGCAGGACGGCCAGCAGCAGGCCAGTGCCCCGCCGAAGCAACTGCGAAAGCAGGCCTGCGAAAATCGTCGCCGTCAGCAGGGCGCATAGCCAAGCCACGCCGTTCAGTCCGCAGGCTCGATGCAGAGCGCCGAGCAGGGCGTCGTATAGCCACTCCCAGGCAAACCAGGGCTGGCCTTGCATGGTGGAGGAATAGGGATCGGTACGCGGGAGCGAGTGCGTCGCCAGAATTTGGTCGCCGGTGCGTATATGCCAGCCGATATCGGCGTCGGCTAGCGAGCGATTCGATAGAGGCCCCGCCAGCACCGACCAGAAGAGAAAAATAAAAATGATGTCGCGGACGGAGGGCAGGAGAAAACGCTGTGCGGACGGAGTGGGCTGCGCTGAAGTCATTGCGTGTGAAGAAGCAGTTTATAGGACATTGCGTCATCGTAATTGTTTTCGTCCTCCGGACGACTTCACGAATCTCTATAGTAGATGGCGATGACTTCACAACCCACGGCCGGCAAGGAGCGGCCTCGAATCGTGATTGTGGGAGCTGGCTTTGCTGGATTGACGGCTGCCCGGCGCATCGCGCGACTTCCGATTCAGGTAACGCTTGTTGACCGGAGAAACCATCATACTTTTCAGCCGCTGCTCTATCAGGTCGCCACTGCCGGCCTGTCTCCAGGAGAGATTGCCGCGCCTATACGGTGGATATTGAGTTCGCACTCAAATGTTGAGGTGCTGCTGGCAGAGGTCGTCGATTTCAATCTTGAACAAAAGCAAGTGATCACGAAGGAACACGCGATCGATTACGATTTTCTTATCATCGCTTCGGGCGCGACCCACGCTTATTTCGGCCATGATGAGTGGGAGCCGCTGGCTCCGGGATTGAAGACCGTTGAGGATGCGCTGGAAATCCGGCGGCGCGTGCTGCTGGCGTTTGAACTGGCGGAACGGCGGAAAGTGGAGGAGTCGGCCGCTGGTAACGACGCTACGAGCGCATCGCCACTGCAGTTTGTGGTTGTCGGGGGTGGGCCGACGGGCGTCGAATTGGCCGGAACTTTGGCCGAGATCGCGCGCCACGCGCTCAATGGCGAGTTTCGCAAGATCGATCCGCGGCAGAGCCGCATACTGCTGATTGAAGGCGGTCCGCGCGTGTTGCCCGCTTATTCGGCGGAACTTTCGCGCAAGGCAGAAGAGCAACTGCATCATCTGGGCGTAGAGGTTCGCACTTCTAAAATGGTCACGCGGGTTGAGCCGGGCGCGGTTTGGACGGGGGATCAGAGGATTTCGGCGGCGGTGATCTTATGGGCGGCGGGAGTGGCGGCTTCGCCGCTTGGCCAAAAATTGGGGGCGACGGTCGACCGCGCGGGGCGAGTGCATGTGCAGCGTGACCTCAGCATTCCCGGGTATAAGGAAGTGTTTGTGATTGGCGATCTGGCGGCGCTGCAAGACGAAAATGGCAGGATGCTGCCGGGAGTTGCGCCGGTCGCGATCCAGCAAGGAGAGTGGGTGGCGAAGATCATCGCGCGCGACCTGGAAAATCAACCGCGCCGCGATTTTCATTATTTCGACAAGGGCAGCCTGGCGACGATTGGGCGAGCGGCGGCTGTCGCGCAGTTTGGCAAGTTCGAGTTGTCCGGCTATTTTGCCTGGCTGGCATGGCTTTTCATTCACATTCTTTTTCTGATTGGATTCCGCAATCGAATGATTGTGATGATTCAGTGGGCATGGTCGTATCTCACTTACGAGCGGGGCGCGCGGTTGATTACGGGGAGCGACGAATTGCCGGGCTGGACGGAGCATGAATCTCACGCCGAAAAGGGCAGGACTATGGAGCCGCCAATTTCAGCAGACAAACGGCGGGCGTGATGTATGTCTCGTACTGTCGATATAATTGACTTGTTGTGAAACCTTCCGCTGTTTTCGTCTTAGTGGCTTCGTTGATCTTCTGTCTGGGCTCGTCGCTTCGCGCGCAGGACGGCGCAAACTCCGGTCGAAGCGATGCGCGCACCGTGGGTAGGACCGTGGTGGTGATTCCTTTCGCCAATGCTTCACCGACGCCGGGGTTGGAGTGGCTGGGCGAATCGTTCCCTGAAACTTTTCACCAGCAACTTAGCTCTCCGGTCTTATATATAGTGAGCCGAGAAGAGCGGCTGCGCGCCTACGATCGGCAGGGCGTGCCGGCCGGCGTTCATCCTTCGCGCGCTACGCTTTATCGAATTGCCGAGCAGATGGATGTGGATTACGCCGTGCTCGGATCATATCGATATGACGGGGCCCGCTTGACGGCGAGTGCGCAATTGCTGGACATGCGCGCTCCGCGACTTTTGCCCGAGGTCACGGAATCCGCTCCGCTGGCAGAGTTGGGCACGCTGCAATCGGCGCTGGCTTGGGATTTACTTCGCCTGATTCGGACTGACTTTTCTGTTTCGAAAGATAGATATGTTGCGAGCGCTGTTCCGATGCGGTTGGACGCGCTGGAAAATTATGTGCGCGGCATGTTAGCCCCGACGGCTGAGGAAAAAGTGGAACATTACCGCGATGCTGTGCGCGTCAATCCTGGCTATGCCGAGGCTTGGCTGGAACTGGGCAAGACTTATTACGCGCAGCGCGATTACGAGCAGGCAATAGCAGCGCTGGGACACATCCAGGCTTCTTCCAATGTGGCGCGCGAGGCAAATTTCTATCTCGGCCTGGCCGCATACGCGCATGGAGATTTCGCGAAGGCGGAGAATGCGTTTGAATTTGTGGCGGCGCGGCTGCCTTTGGCGGAGGTTTATAACAATCTGGGAGTGGTGGCGGCGCGGCGCGGCCAGAAAAAGGCTGCCGACTATTTCGAGCGAGCGATTCAGAATGATCCCAGCGACGCGGACTATCACTTTAATTTGGCGGTGACGCTGGCGCAGGCGGGCGATCACAGTGACGCGGCGCGCGAACTGCGGGCGACGCTTGAACGGCGGCCAGGCGATGCGGAAGCTAAAGCGACGCTCGATTCGCTGGCGCCGGTTGCGGGCCACATCGTTGCGAGCAGCGCTACGACGAAACTTGGAGCTGAGCGGATCAAGCGCGATTACGAGGAAGACGCCTTCCGCCAGATGACGACACAGATGGGGAGTTGGGCGGAACAGCGGTTTGTGCTCTCCGACCCTCATGCGCACGCGCGCTACCACATCGAACTGGGCAAGGAACTTTTGGCGCACGGATTCACTGCGGAAGCGGAGGCGGAATTCCAGCACGCCGCGGCAGTCGATCCGTCGAGCACGGCACCACTGACCGCACTTGCGGAAGACTACGAGGCGCGCGGCGACGCGCACGAAGCCCGGGCGCAAGCTGAGGCCGCGCTCCGTATTCGCGAATCGGCCGACGCTTACCTGATTCTTGCGCGCCTTGATTTGCGCGAAGATCGCATGGAGGCAGCCGCTCAAGACATCAGTCGCGTACTGCAATTGGAGCCGGGAAACGGCGCCGGCCAGGATATGAAGCGGGCGCTGGCGGCGAAGATTGCGGAGAAAGCGCAGCCATGAAGCGAGTTCAGCTTTCAGCTCTCAGCTTTCAGCTCTCAGTTCTCGATTCTCGGTTATCTATTTCCAATTCCCGCCTTGCATCTCGCCTTTGGCTCGCTGCGCTTACTTCTTTCTTGCTGGTTGCTTCCTGTTCTGCTGACGTTTTGAAGATTGTTGTTGACGACGCTATACAGCCGGTTACGGCGGAATATATTCAGCGCGCGCTGGAAGTGGCTAGCCGAGATAAAGATCAGGCGGTGCTGATTGAGATGAACACGCCGGGCGGGTTGGTTGAGTCTACGCGCGAAATTATCGACAAAATTGTTGCGTCGCCGGTGCCGGTGATTGTTTATGTGACTCCGGCGGGAAGCCGTGCGGGGTCGGCGGGGATATTTATTCTTGAGGCCGCTGATGTCGCGGCGATGGCGCCGGGAACGAATGCTGGAGCGGCGCACCCGGTGACTCTGTACGGCAAGCCCGACGACACGATGATGAAGAAGATTGAGAACGACGCGGCTGCTCTGATGCGCTCCGTGGCGACCAGGCGCGGGCGGAACGTTGAACTCGCGGAGAGCGCGGTGCGCGAGTCGAAGTCGTTTACTGAGCAAGAGGCGCTCGACAAGAAGCTGATCGAGTATGTTGCGCCGAGCGAGCAGGATTTGTTTCGCCAGATGAGCGACAAGAGGTTCAAACGCTTCGATGGGGCGACTACGACACTCGATCTCGTGGGTCAGCCGATACGTGATTATGAGATGACGCTAAAGGAACGGATTCTTTCGTACATCATGGATCCGAACATCACGCTGATTATTTTGATGATTGGGGCGTTGTGCCTGTATGTCGAATTCAATCATCCGGGTGCGGTGGTGCCGGGCACGATCGGAGTGATCTTTATTGTGCTGGCGGCGTTCGCCATGCACCTGCTACCGATCCGTTATGCCGCACTGGCGATGATTCTGGTTGCGTTCCTTCTTTTTGCCGCCGAGGCGAAGTTTGCCAGCCATGGAGTGCTGACGGCAGGCGGAATCGTCCTGCTGACCCTGGGCGGATTGCTGCTGGTGGACGGGCCGATTCCGGAGATGCGCGTTCGCTTTCTGACGGCGGTTGCGGTGGCTGTCCCGCTGGGAATCATCACCGCGTTCCTGATGGGGATTGCGGTGCGGGCTCGGCGCAACAAGGTTGTTACCGGCGAACAAGGATTGATTGGGGAGATTGGGATTGCGGAAACTATGCTCGCGCCAGCGGGAAAAGTTTTCGTACACGGCGAGCTTTGGGACGCGGTGTCGACCGCGCCCGTTCCCGCAGGAGAGCACGTCGTTGTTAGGCAGGTAGATGGGCTTACGCTGCGGGTTGATCCTGTGGCGAAGACGAAAGCTGTGATGGCTTAAAGAGTTAACTCCCCGATGTTAAACCATGTGATTGACCAGTAACCTGTGCCATTGAACCGGGTCACGGCGGCGGAGTTCGGCGGGCTCTCGGCATACGGATTCGAGTCGCGATCCAGCAACTTTTCCAGCAATGTTGGGTTTGTGAATATGGGTTGAGTTCTTCCTCCAGGGAAGGTCCCCATTATCCGTATGACGGAGACCGAACTCGACCAGCGCTTGCAGCCTTCACAATCAATCCTGAGAGAACGCGGTAAAGTCAATTTTGAGGATGGTCTCGAACAGGGAATCCTGTTCAGAGAACAGCTAGATGCATTGCGCGGTTGGCGCGAACGGCTATCGCCGAAGTGTCGCCGCGCTTGGTCGGCTGGGCAGTTGCTCTTACAACTGGTCGGCGCCGCCGGCTACGCAGGCTACTTTGCTGGCATGCATACATTCATGCCCGTGGTTTCCGGCAGCTTGATGGCAGGAGCATGGTACGCGATTTACAGGGTCAAGGGAACGACTCGGCCCTAGCAGAGTGCCTCGATGGTTGTAGCCAACAGCGATTAAGCTGAGAAGCCTTCGTAATTGGATCGCGGTAGGGACAATCATCGCTGATTGCCCCCCGCACGGACCCGGACGGGCGCTCATTAGCGCATCCGGTTCTTATCTCGGATGAGTAACGGCCAAGCGAAACAGCTTGTCCGCACACTCGCCCACCCCTGTGACACGCCCTTCCCGCTCTGTGTCGGGTGCGTGTTAGGTTGACGAGCGTTCTCCTTGATCAACGGCCTTCCCTCCTCACTCTCCGCCAACGATGTTCCGTCTTTGTTCGAATGATTCATCGGTACTATGCCGCTGTGTGACTCCTCGGGGACGTACACGCGGGCCGTGTGGCCTGAGCCTTCTCCCGCCGTCCTGCGACTGATTTTCGTCGCAGGCATCTCCGAGGTCTCCCGGTTCTCGTGCATGAAGTATCTAGGCGTGTCTGGGGTCTTCGACTACGCCGGACTGACCGGGAACTCGCACTATCGTCCCCGTTCATGTTGCCTTCCGAGCATTACAAAGTCGTCGGCGTCCGGGTTGCATCTTTTCGGAGCTCTATAGCCCACCCCACCTATTCCCCTGTTTACGCTTCGCCGTGCACCTCACGGTACCCAACGCAAAACTCGGGGCCGAGCGGATCGCTACTCCTTACTCGTAAGAATTCTCCATTCTCTGCTTCATGCCGGTTTAGCCCGGCGCACTGTAATCGCGATGTTGCCACAGCTGGGAAAGACTCGCTGGAATCGAGGGCTCCGCCAATGGCCTCTTGATCAGACACCTGCTTTTACACTTCTCTGAGTATTGAGAAATTACTTGACAGATTTCCACTTATAAAAGCTCTCCTCAAAAAAAGGCGCTCGCTTGGATGAAGGAGTATAAAGGGGCAGTTGGTTGGAGGATTTCATGAAGGGATCCTGGTTTTCTGCTTCCTCAGCGTCGTCTTTTTATTTCCTGCTTACTCTTACATTGCTATTAGGCATCGGAATAACCACCGGCTGCGGTTCCAACGCAACCACTCCACCGAAGCTGAGCGGAAATACTTCAGTAACGGTATTGCTCGCGGGCACGGGGAACGACCAAGTTACGCAGTTTGCCGTGGAATTTCAGACATTGACGCTGACCAGCCAGTCGGGCAAGACGGTTACATTGTCATCGTCGCAGCAACCCTCCGAGTTTATGCACTTGAATGGAGGGATCGAGCCGCTGACGACCGTCAATGTTCCTCAGGACATCTACACTTCCGCCACGGCCACGCTCGGGGCGGTATTTTTCGTCTGCATCGCGCAAGTTCCAGGCGGCGGCCTCGGGATCGTGAATTATTCAATTGCTAATCAAGGCCCAACGGTAAATTTAGCGTCACCAATCACGGTTACGGGCAGCAGCATGGCATTACTGCTGAACATGCAGGTTTCCAGTTCGGCAGTTCTTCCCGCTTGCTGGACAACCCCTCCATTTGAAGGGTTCTCTATGACGCCGACCTTCGATCTCACTCCGTTTGCCTTGTCCCCTTCTCCGACGAACTCCGGAAACGGCAAGATCAGCGGGCTCGACGCGGAAGTTGCTTCGGTTACAGGATCGAATTTGACGCTCACGATTGCGGGCGGACCATTTGGGATTGGGACGAGCACGACGAGAACCCTTTCTGCGAGTTCCAATAACCAAACGGTGTTTCAGGGCATCAGCGGCGCGTCCGCTCTTTCCGCCGGAATGTTCTTAAATGTGGACGGTGCGATCCAATCCGACGGATCTCTGCTGGCGACTCGAATTGCAGTGGAAGATCCCTCGGCGATCAATGAGTTCAGCGGTCCTCTGATGTTTATTGCCAATGAAGTCCCAGTGCTTACCCAGTATGGGCGTACCGAACTGGGTCCTTTGACATCCTTCGATGGACAAAGCGGGTACTATTGGGACATACCCGATTTCGACTTCACCAATGCCGCGTTCAACATCTCAGGCCAGCTTACGAATCTGCAGAATTTGCCGTTCGTTCCCAGCTTCACCGCCTCGAACATGGTGGCAGGTCAGAACGTCGACATTTCTTCGCCGACATTTATAGTCGGCGGGGGAACTTACACCCCTGCGAACACGATCACGCTGGTCCCGCAGACCATCAATGGGACCGTGGTGTCTTCGCAGCAGGCTGGCAACTTTACGGATTACACAGTCTCCCTCGCTTCCTATGACCTGTTCCCGACCTTAGCCGTGCAGCAGGGGCAGACCACACTCTTGAACAACCCGAGCCAAGTCGAGGTTTACGTCGACAGCAACACTCAGCTGCTGAATACGCAGGCGCTTGCGCCGGGCAGCACGCTGCGCTTCTATGGGCTGGCGTTTAACGATAACGGCACGCTGCGAATGGATTGCGCGCAGGTGAATGATGGAGTGACAGCAGCACCGCAGGCGAACTCTGCCGCCGCTGTGCGGGGCGTGACACAAGCCGTCCGCCGTGATTCGAGCAGGCTTGTCCTGCGGACGGTCACGACGACAAAGTGAGATTGTTATTGGGCTGGAGACTTTTCTGACTGGGCGGAATCGGGCTTCTTTTCGCCGGTGAACAGACTGAGCCGCAGGGTTTCGGATAGTCCGGCCCTTTTAATGCCGCCCGGGGGATGGGCGGCCTCTGCGTTGAGATCCTAGCAGTTGTAACTTGGCGATTTCGCTTATTGAGAAATGGCCGCTTAGTCAAGAAATAATGGTGACTTTCGGCAGCAATCTTTTCAGATCGTCACCAACTCCGTGACTCAGCCCTGGGCTTACGGCTGCAACACTTTTTGCGGATTGACGGAGCAAGGGGCAGGCACAAAGCGCTACGGTCCCTTTCGCGGCAGCACGCGAAACTGTCGTTTTCCTTCTATGCGATACGTTGCGAAGTCGGATTGGTCGACGGTGAGAACTACGGAGAGAGATTCGCGTTTTGCCAGATGGACGAGCGTCGCATCGGCGAAATCCATAGGCCGATCCCAATAGCGCGGCATCGAGCTTTGCAGGTGCGGCAGTTCGGCATCTTCGATTATGCCGAGGACGAGGGCTCCTGAGCGGACGAACTTCCAAGCGGCTTCTGTTTCATGGCGTGAATCACCAACCAGATGGAATAGTTCGGTTAACACGGCCTCGGAGGTCAGCAGCGGAAGGCGCAGTTGACGGAATGCTTCGACGCAGGCGTTGTGCCAGCGATCACTTCGATCAAGCAGCGCGAGAATGGCGCCGGTATCGATTAACGCATTCGCGTTCGCAGCAGCGCTAGCGGGCATGACGGCGCTTCAGGCGCTCGCGCAGGGCTGCCCGCGCCGTCTCGGACCGCCGAGAGTTTCCGCTGGCTACGACTCCGAAGCAATTTGCGGCGGCGGCATGAAGGCGGCACTGGGCGTCCTCTTCCGAAAGATCGGTTTCGCCCTTTTTTAGCCAGTCGCGGACGGCAGTTTCCAGGACTGCTGAAACCGGCACCTTTCGGAGACGGGCTTCGCGCTCGAGGTTGGACTTGAGATCGCCCGAGAGACGCCAACTGTAGACTTCGGTTCTCATGCACTACAGTGTAGTGCGCCGAAGAGAGTTTTGCGATGGCGATGGGTCACATCTCATGGCACGAATCGCCGAGGCTTTAACAGCGAGCCTTATGGCGGAGCGGGTGCGCATCTTTCTCAACAACTCCTTCGGAAGGTTGTCACCGCTTATAAGTGCTCTGTTGCGCTACAATCCGCTCATACTCTGAATTGGAAGCTGGGTGGAGGCATTTATGGATCTCGGATTTTCGGTGGTGACGGTTGCGATCGTTATTGTCGTTATTTACCTGCTGAGTTCGATCAAGATCCTGGCCGAATATGAGCGCGGCGTTATCTTTCGACTGGGGCGGCTGATTGCGGCCAAGGGGCCCGGGGTGATTCTGGTCTTCGCGCCGATCGATCGCATGGTGCGGATTTCGCTGCGGCAGGAGGCGCTCGAGGTTCCTCCGCAGGACATTATTACTCGCGACAACGTTACGCTGAAGGTGAATGCGGTTATTTTTCTGCGGGTGATTGATCCGAATAAGGCGGTGGTGGAAGTGTCGAATTACGCCTATCAGACATCGCAGTTTGCGCAGACTACTTTGCGGTCGGTGCTGGGCGAGCAGGAACTGGATGAATTGCTGGCGCATCGCGACAAGATTAATTTGCGGCTGCAAAGCATCCTCGACACGCACACGGCGCCCTGGGGCGTGAAGGTGGCGAACGTGGAAGTGAAGCAGGTGGACATGCCGGAGTCGATGCTGCGGGCCATGGCCAAGCAGGCCGAAGCGGAGCGCGAAAAGCGGTCGAAGATCATCCACGCGGAGGGCGAATTTTCGGCGGCGCAGCGTCTGGTGGACGCTGCACATTTGTTATCTTCCGAGCCGGCCAGCATCCAGCTACGCTATTTGCAGACGCTTACGGAAATCGGAGTCGAGAAGAATACGACTGTGGTTTTCCCGGTGCCGATTGATTTTTATTCCGGATTGCAGAACTTGCTGGCGAGCGGGAAGACGCCGGCGGCGGCTCCGGCAAAAGGGTAAAAAGTAGTTAGTTTTTTATGGCGACGGCAGAACAGGATACGGAGATTACGCTGGGCACGGGCCGCATGCTGGCCATTTTCTTCGCGTTTGTGCTGGTGTGCGCGTTCTTTTTTTCCATCGGTTTTTCGCTGGGGCGGCGGACGGCGAGTACGGGCGTATTCAGTTCGCCAGGCCTGATCGCGGGAGCGCCGGCAACGGTGGTGCGGCCAACGGCGGCAAAGAATAACGCTGCGCAGGCGACGCCGCAGGCTCAGTCTCAAACTTCATCCAACGATTTCAGTTTTTATAAGGCGGTCGGCGAGAAGAGCGCCGATGCTTCCCTGAAGCCGGCAGATCAGACGACACAAACGGCGGTGATTACTCCTACTCAAGCGAACTCAGGGGCGGAGGTGGCACCCAAAGCCGCGGGGGACGCGGCTGCTGCGCCCGAAAGCGGCGGGTACTTCGTGCAGGTGGCGGCGGTCAGCCGGCAGGAGGATGCCGAGGCGCTGGTCGAGGCTTTGAAAAAGAAACAGTATCCCGCATTTACGGCCAACAATTCTTCGGCCGATAAGTTCTTTCACGTGCAGGTTGGTCCGTATGGCGAGTTGAAGGACGCGGAGGCGATGCGCGCGCGACTGATTGGCGATGGGTACAACCCGATCGTGAAGAAGTAATTGGTAATTTTGTAATTGGGTAAATTAGTAATTTGAAAACCACGATTTGGGATTCAAATTGCAATTTTACAAAATTACACAATTACCAAATGACTTCCACTTCCGACCTTGATCGCTTTCTTCACGCAATTGCCGATCCCACTCGCCGACGGATTCTGGCGGCGCTCAAAGAAAAGGGTGGATGCTCTATCGATAAGGAAACCGGTCTGTGCGCGGGCGATATCGAGCAGCGAGTGAAGCTGGCGCAGCCTACCGTCTCGCATCACATGCGGATATTAGAGAAGGCCCGGGTGGTCGAGGCTAAGCGCGAGGGGCATTGGCGCTGGTATCGGCGGAATGAGAAGTTGATTAGTGAGATGATGCGCGGCTTGAAGGAGCAGCTTTAGAGAGAGTAGCTACGCCCCCGCGCCTGCAGCAGATGTTTTCGCCTCGTTCGTTTCTTGCGCTGTTGGATTTGGTGCGGGCGGCTTGGTTGTGGTTGGCTTGCCTTCGCGCTGGATTAGAGTGCGCACGTTCGAGATCAGGTCGGCAACCTCGAAGGGCTTGGCCAGCGTGGGCAACCCTTTCTCTTGCAGGAAAGTTCGCGTCTCCTGATCGGTGAGAGTGGAGAATGTCAGGAGCAAGCCTTTTTCCACGCCGGGACAGTTGGTGGCGATCCATTCATAGATATCCTTGGCGGTGAATCCACCGGGCATGCGGCCATTCATCACGATCACGTCGAAGGAACCGTTGCGCAAAAGTTGCTGCGTATCTTCCACGCTCATGGAGGTGGTGACTTGAGCGCCAGCGCCGACCAGGACGTCGCGTTCAAATTCGAGCACGGCTTCTTCATCTTCGACGAGCAGCACTCGCCCCTTCAGCACGGACTCGCGGCGCGCCGGTTGGGTGGCTTCGGGTTGCGCGGGCTTTTCGCTTGCCAGCAGGCGGACTTCGATGGTCGCTCCGCCCTCTTCGCGGTTGCGCGCCACGATTTCGCCACCGTGTTCTTTGACGATGCCGTAGCAGATACTCAAACCCAGACCAGTGCCCTTGCCGACGGATTTCGTGGTGTAGAAAGGATCGAAGATGCGGCTGGGGTCTTTGATGCCGGGACCGCTGTCATCGAATTCAACGCAGACGTGCGCGTCTTTCTTGAAGACGCGTACTTTCAGGACTCCGCTGGCGCTGCCTTCGACCATCGCGTCGAGGGCGTTGTTGATGATGTTGAGAAAGACCTGCTCAAGTTGATGCGGGTCGGCGACGACGGACGGCAGGCCCTCGGGAATATCGCGTTCGAGTGAGACGTTGTTAACGCGGAGGTCATATTCGCGCAGAGTGAGCGACTCTTCGAGCACTTTGCAGAGGTCGACTTCTTGTTTTTGCGGCTTGCGCTGGCGGGCAAAGGAGAGGAGATTCTGCACGACCCGGTGGGTGCGCTGCGCCTGCTTGAAGAGCTTGCGAACGTAATCGGCGGATTGCTTGTCGAGACCTGCGCCCTCGAGCAACTGCGCGTAGCCGAGGATGGCGGTCAGCGGATTATTCAATTCGTGCGCCACGCCGGAAATTAACTGGCCGACGGCCGACATTTTTTCGCTCTGGAGCAGTTGCTCTTGAGTGCGGCGCAAATCTTCGTAGGCGCGGCAAGTCTCTTCGTAGAGCTGGACCTTTTCGATGGTGGTCGCGAGTTGGCGGCTGATGGCAACGAGCAGATTTTCATCGTTGCTCGAATAGTGCCGGTCTTCTTTGCTGGCGATGCCCATGATGCCGATGGGCTTATCCTTGCTCCAGAGGACGACCCAAATCCAGTAGGGCAAGCGGTCGGCGCAGACGAATTCGACGACAGCGGGAGGAAGGTGCGGCATAAAATCCTGCGTAACCACTTCCGCGCGCGAGCGCATCACCAGATCGCCGAGGCCCTCAGGGAAGATGGCTTCCGACATGCGCACGCGCGCTTCGCTGCGCGGACCCCAACCGGCGCGGCGGCGGAAGGTGCCTTCGGGTTCGGCTGCGAGATAGACGGAACCGGTTTCCGCTCCGAAGAGCGAGATGACCTGGCGCAGGGTGAGGTTGAGAATTTCATCGAGATCGAAAGATTGAGTGGCGATGACGGCCATGGCGTTAAGCGCGTTCAGTTCGCGATTGCGCCGCCGCATCTCGTCTTCGGAGCGTTTCTTTTCAGTGATGTCGAGGACGAAGCCCTGATAGCGCTCGATGCGTCCGCTGGAATCGCGGGTGGCGAAGCAGCTTTGCGCGACCGCCAGCAGCGTGCCGTCCTTGCGCCGCACAGTAATTTCAAAGTTGCGCACGTAGTTATGCGCCTCGATCTCTTCGCGGAAGTCCTCGCGCTCGTCGGGAACGGAGTGCAGAACGCTGCCCATGTCGAGCGCCATCAATTCGTCGCGGCTGCTGTAACCGAGCATGGTGACGAAGGCGTCGTTGCAATCGAGCAACTCCCCTTCGGGCGTGGCGAGGAAGACGCCTTCCTGAGCCTGCTCGAAGAGCATGCGGTATTTTTCTTCGGCGACCTGCCGCTCGGTCGTATCGTGCACCACATGAATGACGCCCTTCTGCTGAGTTCCCTGTTCGGCGTAGGACGAAGTGGAAACGACGGACTGGCCGCCAAAACAGGGATCGGATCCTTCGGTGAGGCCGGAGCCGCGCTCGCAGTAGGGGCAACCGCTCCAGTTGCGGCTTTGCGGCAGGACATCTTTGCAGAGATTGCCGAGGACATCGGCGGGCGCCTTTTCGAGACGCTGCAACAGGGCTTGATTCGTCTTGAGGATGCGGAAATCGGCATCGTGCGCCAGAATCAAATCCTGGATGGAATCGAAGGTGTTCATCCACTGCCGCTGCGAGCGCAGGACTTGCTCGAGCAGGCGCAGGTTTTCGACGGCGATGCCCAACTTCTGCACCACGGTTTCCAGAAATTCCAACTCTTCGCGGGTGTGATAACGGTGGCCAGCGTAGCCGAGGGATAGAATTCCGATCACCGTTTTCTTGCCCTGGACGGGCAGCAGGATGGCGTGATGAAGACCGTATTTCGCCAGTTGCTCGCGCTGCTGCGCTGACATCTCGGAAGGCTTGACGACGGCGGCGCGATTCTCTTCGAGAACGCGGGCTTCGATTCCGTCGGTTTCCGAATTGCCGAGAGCGCGCAGAAATTCCGGCGACAGGCCGGCATGCTGCGTGGGCGCGAGGTGGTCGCCGTCCATCAACTGGAACCACGAGGCCTTGGCACCGGCGACGGCCCGCAATTTTTCCAGCGCCGTCTGCATCATGGGAGCGTGATTCTGTCCGCGGGCAATCGTACCGGTTAACTCATTGAGCGTGGCGAGGCGGCGCGTGCGCAGACGCGAGTCGTCGAGCACAACCACCAGCATGCTCGAACCGAAGAGCACCTCAGCCAACAAATAGCCTTCAATCGGAATGTGATTGGTGAATGGAGGCCAGTGCAGATTCAGGGTCAAGAGGCCGGCGCCGAAAAGGAAAGGGCCGACGCCAATGCGCCCGAAGCGGTGGCGCAACAGTTCAAAGGCGGCCGCGGCCGCGATCAAGCGACATGATATGTCGAGGCCCAGCCGCAGAGTCCGGACGTCGAGAAAGAACAACGAATCGGGAAAATAGAGCGGGCGCATGGCGGCAAAGACCATGAGCACCCAGCAGACGGCCACGAGCGCGGTAAGCGAGCGCTTGGCTTGCGCGGAGATCAACGCGGCGGCGGCAAACAGGCCGATGGCCAGAATGTAGTCGGCCTGCGCGAAGGCTGCGATTGACTTTGAGACACCGTGCAATTCGAGACCCGCGACTTCGAGGAAAGCGCCGTATGCTATCCAGCCCGCGGCCCACGCGAGCAGACAACGTTCGCGAAAAACCCGGAAGAAAAGCAGGCTCACCGCCACGACGATCAGGGCGGCGGTTTCCCGCGCCGTCAACCAGGGGATGGTCAACGCGCCAAGCGAATTACCCACTAGCCCGGCTGGGTCCATAGGATAAATATCGACGAATGCACTACCGGTACGCGCACAAAAGACAAACGCACGAATACCTAAGCTCTTTAAATATCACGCCCCGCCCCAGTCGTACCCGAATTTCCGTCCTCCATTGGTTACTTTCGGAATGTGAAGTCGTCGCCTAAAATGAGTGATACATAAGACTCAACGCCATGCCCAATGACCGCATCCTCGTAGTCGACGACGAGGAAACAATCCGCGAAATTGTTTCCTCCATGCTTGGCGGAGCGCATTTTCAGACGCGCCAGGCCGCCAGTGGGGTTGAAGCGCTCTCGATTCTCGAGTCGGGAGACGAATTCGACCTCGTGCTCTCTGACCTGATGATGGCCGAGATGGACGGAATCGCCCTTTTGGAGCGCTCGAAGGAGCGTTACCCGGACATGCCGGTGGTGATGGTGACGGCTGTCCACGACATACAGGTTGCGCTGCAAGCCCTGCGCAATGGGGCCTATGACTATCTACTAAAGCCGTTTGAGCGGGAGCAATTGCTGGTCACGGTGCGGCGTGCGCTCGAGAATCGGCGCCTCAAGCGGGAAAATGACGCCTATCGCACGAATCTTGAGGCGCTGGTGGCGGAACGAACACAACAGTGGAAGACGGCGCTCTCAAACCTGGAAAAATCCTATGACATAACACTCGAAGTGCTGGGCGATGCGCTCGACTTGAAGGACAAAGAGACGGAAGGCCATTCGCGGCGCGTCACTGCTTATACCATCGCCATTGCGCGCAAAATGGGGCTGCCGAAAGAAGACATCAGCGTCATCGCGCGCGGAGCTTTTTTGCACGACATTGGCAAAATCGCTATTCCGGACGCCATCCTGCTCAAGCCCGGCAAGCTTACCGAAGACGAGATGAACACGATGAAAGAGCATTGCTATCTGGGCTATAAGATCATCTCGCGCATTCCTTTCCTGGCGGAGGCTGCGGAAATTATTTACTCGCATCAGGAGCGTTATGACGGAACGGGCTATCCGCGCCGGCTTGAGGGCAACGAGATTCCCCTTGGCGCCCGAATTTTTGCGATTGCCGATACGCTCGATGCGATGAGAACCGACCGCCCTTATCGCGCCGCGCAATCGATGGAGGCGGCACGGAAGGAAATCGAACTTTGGGCGGGCCGCCAGTTTGATCCGGCGATCGTCAAGGTATTTCTCGAAATGCCTAACAACATCTGGGAAGATTTGCGGGCAGACATCAATGCGGCGAATGCGTCTTTCCCAAAGATGTAGCGGAACTGCGATTCATGGCCAGCGCAGGCATCGTTTTTAACGGATCGCTACATCCAATTGAATAAGTGAAGTTAGTTCAAACGGCCCTGCTACGGTTGCGTCACGCCGTTCTGGGGTGCATTGCCCGTGCCCGCCAGAGTGCGCCTGTTTCGCGCCTGGCGGGCATAAGGTCAGAGGTCTGAGGTGAGATTGCAGAGGTAAACCCGCTACCGTTAGGTTTTACTTCTGCAATCTCACCTCTAACCTCTGACTTAATTTTTACCGGGCGCAATTCGTGCAACAAGGCGCATTCTAAGAACAGGAGTGTAGCTTGATGAGAACTACCTTCGTCACGTTTTGCGCCGTCCTCGTTCTGAGCGCCTTCTCGAACGCGCAGAGTCCTACCCTTAACGCTCTGCCCAATACGGTTTACGTTGGTGCGGATGGGAAGTTTGAGACCGCGCCGGATACCGCGCTGATACAGTTCAACATTTCGGCTCAGGCGGAGAGCGCCAAGAACGCGTATGAACAGGCGGCGAAGCAAGCGGAGGCGACGCGGCAGGTGATGCGCGCCAATGGGATCGATCCGAAGTCGGCGGAGATTGGGTTTTTCTCGGTGAATCCGCAATATGACTGGAAAAACCCGAAGCATAGAGTTGTGGGCTATCAGGTGACAACCAGCGTCAGTTTGAAGCTGAAGGATTTTTCGAAGATTGGGCCAGTGACACAGCAACTGGCGGATGCCAGCGTGGGCGAGAGCCAATCGCTCAGCTATACACTCGACTCGACGGAAGAAGCCAAGAGCGAGGCTGTCGCCGACGCCTACCGGCGTGCGCGGGCTTCCGCGCAAGCGCTCGCCAATGCTAGCGGGCGCGCGCTTGGCGAACTGTCGTATGCTTCGGTTGATACGTCCGAGAATATTCGCGTGTTCGCACCCGGCCCGCGTCGTGCCATGGCTATGGGTGCGATGGCCGCCACTCCGGCGCCGACTGAAGAGTTCTCGCCTCAGAACGTGAAGGTTACGGCGCACGTGAATGCTATGTTTGTTTTGAAATAGCTTGTGTGTGGAGCGGACACTCTTGTCCGCTTGCCATAGGTGAAAATATCCGACATCGGAATCTGACGTAAGAATGTTGGCGCGAATTGATCGGTTCGCGGCCTAAGACGCTGGGATCCTACTCGTTCTGAACCACGACTTCGCGCCGTGCGGTGATGCGGGAAGCATCGACGGTCACTTCGCGCTGAATTTCCATTTGAATGGATGTGCCCGCCTCTAGCCTCACGTCGGCGCCGCGCGAGAGCATACCGATGGCCAGGCCAGCGGCTCCTCCGGCGGCCGCGCCGATTCCGACACCCTTAAGTCCGTTGGTCACGCCGCCGATGGTTGCTCCGGTGGCGACGGTGCCAGCGGCGGTCTCAGCCTTTTTCCCGGCGTCGCTATCCTGACGAATCGTGCCTTCGGAATCCTTCATCAAGGTCTTCTCTGCCCCGGGCGTATTCTCGATGGAACCGCCGAGCAGCACTGTATATCCGCTGGGATAGATCATCGAAGTGAAGTGGATCAGAACCTCGGCGCGGCCCTTGATGTGACCACCGCGCTGCATGCGCTCGATCTTGCCCTGGATGTAGGTGCCGGCGGGAATCACGACCCGCTCGTTCACCACAAAGGGAAAGGCGGTTTCGGCATAGACGGGGTCGCCGTCTTTCGCGGACTTAGTCGAAATTGATTCCATGACAATGTCGGCTCCTGTAGCCGAGTAGACTTTGGTGGCTACCAAACCAACCAAGAGCGCTCGGGAGAAAGGAGCCGAACATGATGATTATAGGTTGTGATTATCACCC